>Ga0209251_1000767_pt1 | contig 27537 bp, 23 predicted proteins | sample SaaInlV_100m_DNA_6_FD_184665 | JGI IMG/M metagenome (GOLD analysis project Ga0209251, IMG submission 184665) | Marine microbial communities from expanding oxygen minimum zones in the Saanich Inlet - Saanich Inlet SI073_LV_10m_DNA (SPAdes) (version 2) | ecosystem: Environmental > Aquatic > Marine... | reverse complement strand
GGATAAAATATTTTCTAAATGGTGGAAAAAGGAATAAGTATCGATGGGATCAAAATAATAGAACCTGCTGTTTACAATGACAGTAGAGGCTTCTTTACAGAATCTTTTAATCATAATCGATTTAAAGAGGAGATTGGCGAAGATTTTAGTTTTGTTCAAGACAATTTATCTTGTTCGCATAAAAACGTTTTACGGGGTCTTCATTTTCAGGCACCACCTATCGCTCAAGGCAAATTAATTCAAGTACTCAGAGGTAGTGTTATTGATATCGCGGTTGATCTAAGAAAATCATCAAAAACATATGGTGAACATATTAAAGTAGAAATATCCTCGCAGAATCATAGACAGTTATGGATTCCTGCAGGTTTTGCTCATGGGTTCTTAGCGTTAGAAGATAATACCATTTTCTCCTACAAGTGCACGAATTATTACTCAAAAGAACACGAGATGGATTTATTGTGGAATGATGTTGATTTAGATATTGATTGGGGAATAGAAACCCCAATTATCTCAGAAAAAGATCAACATGCTCAAGAATTCAAAAATTTTGACTCCCCTTTCTAGAAAATGATTAGTTATTTTAACATATTGATTTTTATTTCAATTGGAATCACAATTTCTCTGATTTCCAATAGATTGTTATTAAGGTTTTCACAGAGTCTTGGGATTAGAAATAAAAATGACGTAACCATCAGGTGGAGTAATCAATCGAAACCATCATTGGGAGGCATTGGACTTTTCTTAGGCTTTTTAAGCGCAATGATCTTATACCTAATTATTGAACCTGAATTTAATCTATTTGGAAACTTAGAGTTTTTAGGTCTTTTTTTCGCCTCTTCTTTGGCTTTTTTTATGGGCCTAGCGGATGATGCTTATGATACAAAGCCACTTTTCAAATTATTCATTCAAATATCTTGTGGGCTCTTTCTATTATTCACAGGGACAAATATCACCTTATTTCACCATGAGATTCTTGACGGTATCATTACCGTTATTTGGGTGATTATTCTTATGAATTCATTAAACATGTTAGATAATATGGATGGCATAACGGCTACTACAGTTTTGTTTGCACTCCTTTCTTGTCTTGTATCAGGCATGCTTATTGGTGATCAAAATCAACTTTATTGGATGTATATTTTGATTGCCGTAATTGGATCAATACTAGGTTTTTTAAAGTACAATATAAATCCATCTAAAATGTTTATGGGAGATGCAGGGAGTCAATTTATAGGCTTATTCGTTGCTTTTTTCTCCATTAAATTTTTATGGAACTTGGGAAGTGTAACTGAAAACAGTTCTTGGGTAAGTCTCATTGTTACATTAACCGCACTTACCCCTGCCGCGGCAGATACGCTAACCGTAGTAATAAATAGGCTATTAGAAGGTAAATCACCAATGGTGGGAGGCAAAGACCACACCACTCATCACCTGGTATATGCCGGGTTTAAAGACAAGGAAGTCTGGATGATATTTAGTGCTATTGGATTTATTTCCTTTGTACTTTCTGTTTCGATAATTTACTTAGTGATTCACGAAAAAATTCATTTCACCTTGTTTTTTCTTCTTTACTTTTTAGTTGTGTTTTTATTGCTCTATCGAAACACGATTAAGTTTCCGCAAAAAAAAGAAAATTAGATTCGATTCGTTTATCTTCTAAACACTTTAAATAGTATTTCTGTTATTACTGAATCATTCCTTTTTATACCTTTAAATAAATGAAAACAAAGGATTCAAGAATACAAATTCTAGGCGCGAGGGAACACAATTTAAAGAATATTGATCTCGATCTTCCCAGAAATTCATTTATTGTTTTTACGGGACTCAGTGGGAGCGGGAAGTCATCACTCGCTTTTGACACCATTTTTGCAGAAGGACAAAGGAGATATATTGAAACATTCTCTTCTTATGCAAGACAATTTATAGGAGGTTTAGAGAGACCTGATGTAGATCAAATAAAAGGGTTATCACCAGTTATTTCTATAGAGCAAAAAACAGTTTCCAAATCACCACGATCAACAGTAGGAACAATTACAGAGCTATATGACTTCTATAGACTCTTGTTTGCAAAGGTTTCCACCGCGTATTCCAAGAATACAGGAGAAGTTATGATCAAGTATTCAGATGACGAGCTCAGTAAATTGATACAAGATAAATATTCTAAAAATAAGATTGCTGTTCTCAGTTCAAAAATAAGAGGACGAAAAGGACATTACAAAGAGCTTTTTGTTCAAATACAAAAATCTGGTTACACTAAAGTAAGAATTGATGGTGTCATCCAAGATATCGTTCCCGGAATGCGTATAGACCGGTATAAGATTCATGATATTGAAATAGTCATTGATCGCTTCTCCGTTCAGGATGTAGATAATAAAAGGATTTTAGATGCGATTTCTTCAAGCTTTAATATCGGAGCTGATATCATCATGATATACGATTATGATAAAGAAGAAATTAAAAGCTACAGTCGGAATTTGGTTTGCCCAAGTACGGGAGTGAGTTATCCTGATCCAGAACCAAATCTATTTTCATTTAACTCTCCTTATGGAGCATGTCCCAACTGTAATGGATTGGGTATTACCAAAGAAATAGAATTTGATAAAGTTATTCCCAATCAAGACCTATCTATAAAGTCAGGTGGAATAAAACCTTTAGGCGAATTTCGAAACAATTGGATTTTTAAAGAAATTACCATCCTACTGAAAAAAGGAAATAAAACCATTGATACACCCATTAAAAACATAGATCAAGAAACACTTACTCATATACTCAATGGCACGAGTCACTTAATAGATGAGAATATCAACTCCTTTGAAGGGGTACTTCCATTTTTAAAAAGACAGTCTACAGATAAAAGCATAAGAATGCAACGTTGGGCTGATAATTATACTACTATTATCACTTGTAGCTCATGCAATGGCACACGGCTCAATGAGAGTGCAGAGCATTTCAGAATTGGAAATAAAAACATCGCGGAAGTATCAGGAATGAGCATGATCGAATTACAAGAATGGACAAATCAAATAGATGGCGAATTAAATCCCAATCAAATAAAAATCGGATCTGAAATAATAAAAGAAATCAAAACTAGGCTTCAATTCATTCTTGATGTTGGACTTGATTATTTGAGTTTAAGTCGACCTTCTAAATCACTTTCTGGAGGAGAAGCTCAACGAATCAGACTTGCCAACCAAATCGGCACAGAATTGATAAATGTATTATATATCTTGGATGAACCCTCCATTGGTTTGCATCAAAGAGATAATAACAAGTTGATAAAATCACTGAAGAACCTACAAGAAAATGGAAATTCTATCATCGTCGTTGAACATGACAGAGAAATTATGGAAGCCGCTGACCTCATTATCGATATAGGTCCAAAAGCAGGCCTGTATGGCGGAGAAATAGTATCTAAAGGAACTTTTAAGGAATTATGTAAATCCGATACGCTAACAGGACAATACCTAAGTAGAAAACTAAACATTGATGTTCCTAAGAAAATCAGAAAAGGAAACGGAAAATTCATTACACTTTCTGGTGCAAGCGGACACAATTTAAAAAACATAAATTTAAAAATACCTCTTGGAACTTTTACTTGTATTTCTGGGGTAAGTGGGAGTGGTAAATCAAGCTTAATTAATCAGACCTTGGTTCCTATTCTATTTGAAAAAATATACAAAAGCCATACAACTCCTCTTCCCTACTCCAATATAAAAGGCTATGAGAACATAGATAAAATTGTTGAAATAGATCAAAAACCAATTGGACGTACGCCGCGCTCTAATCCGGCGACATATACAAAAGTATTCGACGAAATAAGACAGTTATATGCATCACTTCCGGAAGCTCAAATTCGCGGTTATAAACCTGGACGGTTCTCGTTCAACGTTTCCGGTGGCAAATGCGAGACATGTAATGGCGGTGGTATGAAATTGATTGAAATGAATTTTTTACCCGATGTTTATGTAGAATGTGAATCCTGCCAAGGAAAACGATACAACTATGAAACCTTACAAGTTAAATTTAGGGGGAAATCAATTTCAGACATACTGAATATGTCCATTTCTGATGCACTTGTGTTTTTCGAAAATCAACCCAGTATTAAACGTAAAATCAGCAGCTTAATGGACGTTGGGTTAGGATATGTAACGCTTGGTCAGTCCTCAACAACCTTATCTGGTGGTGAAGCTCAGCGTATAAAATTGGCAAGTGAACTGTCAAAAAAGTCGACTGGTAAAACACTCTATATATTAGACGAACCCTCAACTGGACTTCACTTCGAGGATATTAACCAATTGCTATCGGTACTAAATAAATTAGTTGAAGAGGGAAACACAGTTCTCGTAATTGAGCACAACTTGGACATAATTAAAATTGCTGATCATATAATTGATATGGGTCCAGAAGGCGGAGAAAATGGTGGAGAAATAGTATTCAAAGGCACTGTAAAAGAATTGGTTAATGATACCCGTAAAGTATCTCATACTGCCACATACCTTAAAAAAGAGCTTTGAATAAAACAATGAATAATAAATATTGGTTGAACATTAAATAATTAAATTAATTTTGTTCTAACTTTAATTATACAAATTAAGATTATGGCTTTAGAAATTACAGATTCAAACTTTGACGAATTAGTACTCAAATCAGATAAACCAGTAGTTGTAGACTTTTGGGCAGAATGGTGCGGACCTTGTAAAATGATTGGACCACTTATTGACGAAATGTCTAAAGACTATGAAGGAAAGGCGCTTATAGGTAAAGTAAACGTAGACCAAAATGCAAATGTTTCTGCTCAATTTGGGGTAAGAAGTATACCTACTGTTCTATTTATTAAAAATGGTGAGGTGGTAGATAAGTCTGTTGGAGCAGTACCAAAAGCAACTTTAGATTCGAAATTAGAAGCTCTTTTATAAATAAATACGGCTCTGCTTATTTTCTAAATCCTTTTTTTCTTCATTGAATATTTGAGATTTATAGGAGTTGGTCTGACACTTTATATATCGTAAAAGATGAATACATTAAAAAGAAGACTGCTTTATTATGGATTGGGTTTCGGTATGGGCCTCCTTTTTGTGTTCTTTTTCTTCAATAATCGCGGTTGTTCATGGCTTCCAGAGAATAGAATAAAAACACTCCTCGCTCAAAAAATCATTTTTGTGTCAGAAAAAAACCTAGGTGTTTTAGAAAATCTAAAAATTGACAAATCTGAATTAAAAAAGTACATTGAATCTGCCGATGTGGACTTCTCAAAAAGTGTAAAAAACACCAATCCAAGAATATATCATCTTGAAGGACCAACAAGTAAAATTGAAAACTTCGTTGCTCAAGTAATTTTATATGATGGGGCTTTTGTTTGTGAATTGGTTCCTAACAGCTTTAATTCAAGTACAGTAAAACCTACAAAAAAAGGACTTGGAGTACCTGTAGTTGTTCCAAGTGGGAAAAACTTTTTTTATTCTGATACAACCGAATATACTATTTGCAAAAGAAAGGCGTTAGGTATTGAAGAGGATAGCACTTTAATGACAAAATTTCTTTCTTCGGGACGTATCGATCTTCAAAATTCAAGATTGAAACTCCAACCTAAACCTGAGCACAGGCTTCTTGTCAATGACAATAGCGGTGTTCCTTTTGGTTTTAGAGCTTCATTTTACAAAGAGAAAGCAAAGATTTTTTCTTTTGAATATGAGGGGAAAGACTGTGATTGATTTTGTTACACAAATGATCTATCACATATTAAAATGAGATTTATTTGCAGTATAATGTTATTTGCAAAGTCACTTTTTATATTTTTGAACAATGGAATTTTCAGCTGAACAAATAGCCGGTATCCTTAATGGAGACATTCAGGGGAATCCTAAGGTAGTCGTAAATGACTTAAGCAAAATAGAAGAAGGTAAAACAGGAACACTATCATTCCTATCAAATCCCAAATACGAAGAATACATTTATAATACGGAATCAAGTATTTGTATCGTAAATAAAACATTCGAACCTCAAAAAGAATTGCCAAAAACACTAACTCTAGTGAAAGTTGACGATGCTTATGCATGTTTTGCCAAGCTTTTAGAGATGTATAATCAATTATACCAAAAAGAAAGTGGTATTGAAGACCCATCTTTCATATCAAAAGAAGCGACAATTGGCAAAAACTGTCATGTTGGTGCATTTTGTTATATCGCAAAGAATGTAACTCTGGAAGACAACGTTACCTTGTATCCAAATGCATACATAGGGGAAAACGTAACGATTAAATCCGGAACGAAAATATATCCCAACGTAACCGTTTACCATGACTGTAAAATTGGTGCTAATTGTATCATTCATTCAGGAACTGTTATTGGGTCTGATGGATTTGGATTTGCACCCAACGAAAAAGGTGAGTTTCAAAAAATACCTCAAATCGGAAATGTTCAAATAGAGGACAACGTTGAAATTGGTTCCAACGTTTCTATCGACCGTGCTACCATGGGTTCAACATTTATTAGAAAGGGTGTAAAAATTGATAATCTCTGCCAAATTGCGCATAATGTTGACGTAGATGAAAATTCAGCAATGGCTGCACAAGTTGGTATTGCCGGATCAAGTAAGATTGGTAAAAATGTATTAATCGGAGGCCAAGCTGGAATTAGTGGCCATCTCAAAATTGCTGACCAAACAAAGATAGTTGCCCAATCAGGCATCCCTTCTACTGTTAAAAAAGCACAAACATTAATGGGGACACCAGGTATTCCCATAGATGACTTTAAAAAATCTTATTTTGGCTTCAGAAAACTGCCTTATTTGCTAAAAAAAGTACAAGAACTAGAACAAAAAATTGAATCCTTAACAAAATAAATACCATGTCAGAAAAACAAAGAACCTTAAAAGGTATTGTTAAAGTGAATGGAATCGGCCTTCATACAGGTCTTGAAGTAAATCTAGAAATCCACCCAGCAGCAGATCATCACGGATATAAGTTCCAAAGGATTGATCTTGATGGAAAACCAATCATTAAAGCCGATGTTGATTTTGTTGTATCAACTGAACGAGGAACAACTCTGGAGCAAAATAATGCTAAAGTACACACTACAGAGCATGTATTGGCAGCGCTGTATGGTTGTCAAGTCGACAATGCTTTAATTACCGTAGATGGCCCCGAAATACCTATTATGGATGGCAGCTCACTTAAATTTGTTGAAGCAATTGAAGAAATTGGTTACGAAGACCAAAAAGCTGAGAGAATCTATTTTGAGCTTTCTGAAAATATTCCATGGGAAGATGAAGAAAAAGGCATTGAGTTTTTAGCCATACCAGATCAAAATTATAGACTTACTGTAATGGTTGACTATCAGTCACCAGCCTTAGGTACTCAACATGCGAGCATGTACAACATAGGACAATTTAAGTCCGAAATTTCAATGTGTAGAACTTTTGTGTTCTTAAAAGAACTAGAATTTCTTGCGAAGAATAATTTGATAAAAGGTGGTGATCTCGATAATGCCATTGTGATGGTAGAAAGACAACAAGTTTCTCAAGAAGAACTAAGCAAACTTGCAAAACTTCTTGGTAAAGAAGATTTAAAAATCAGTGTGGAAGGAATTGGTGTTCTAAATAGTACAAAGCTTCAATTTGAAAATGAACCAGCCCGTCATAAACTTTTAGACATAGTTGGAGACCTAGCTCTTATAGGTAAACCTATCAAAGCCCACATTCTTGCAGCTCGTCCAGGACATTATGGAAATGTCGAATTTGCTAAAGTGCTCAAAGCCCAAATTAAAAAACAGCAAGCCAACGGGAAAAATTTTGATTTAACAAAAGAACCTTTGTATGATATCAATGACATTGAAAAAATGTTGCCTCACAGGTTTCCATTCCTTATGGTTGATAAGATTATGGAAATTACAGATGATTCCATTTGGGGGGTTAAAAACATCACCATGAATGAGCCGATTTTTACGGGTCATTTCCCAGGGAACCCTGTTTTTCCCGGTGTCCTTCAAATTGAGGCAATGGCACAAGTTGGAGGAATTTTTGCCTTAAGTAAGGTTGAAGAACCTCACCTCTACTCCACCTATTTCATGAAGATCAACAATGTGAAATTCAAACAAAAAGTTGTTCCCGGAGATTCTGTTGTTTTCGAACTAACCCTTATGTCTCCAATACGAAGAGGCTTAGTTGAAATGTCAGGAAAAGCTTATGTTAACGGGAAAGAGGTTGCTGAATCAGAAATGTTAGCACAAATTGTAAAAGACAGAGTGTAATGAACATTAGTCCTCTAGCATCTGTACATCCAAAATCAAACCTTGAAAAGGATGTAGTTATCGAGCCCTTTGCACATATTCATGAGGATGTTATTATCGGTGAAGGAACCAAAATTCATTCAAATGTCGTTCTTTATCCCGGAACAAGAATAGGTAAATATTGTGAAATATTTCCGGGCGCTGTAATCGGAGTAATCCCACAGGATCTCAAATTTGAAGGTGAGTACACGCTTGTTGAAATAGGTGATTACACTGTGATTAGAGAGTGTGTAACAATTCATAGAGGGACTAATGATAAAAAGGCGACAAGAATAGGGCATCACTGTCTTTTAATGACCTACGTTCATGTAGCTCATGATTGCCAAATTGGTAACCATGTTATTTTAGCAAGCTACACAGGGCTATCGGGACATGTACAAATTGATGATTATGCGATTTTGGAAGGAAAGGTAGCTGCACAACAATTTACACATATCGGTAAGCACACCTTCATTGGAGGAGCTTCTTTAATCCGAAAGAATATCCCCCCTTATATTAAGGCAGCAAGGGAGCCTCTTACTTTTGCTGGTGTCAATTCTGTAGGACTTCGAAGACGAGGTTTCTCGGACAAAACAATAAGAGAAATTGAAGATTTTTATCGAATTTTATTTATTCAAAACAGTAATGTTTCAAAAGGAATAAAAGCTATACATGAGCAATTAGAACAAAGTGAGGTCAGAGATGAAATACTTCAGTTTATTTCCTCTGCGGAAAAAGGAATTTTAAGAGGTATGATTTAATCATGTTTAAAAGAGGAGAAAAATTAGAATTCGAGATTTCGGAATATGCTTTTGGAGGTAAGGGTGTTTCAAAAATCAATAATGACGAAAATCGGACGATTGTATTTATACCCAATACATTTCCAGGACAAAAGGTAAAAGCCATTATATCGGCGAAAAAAAAGAGGTATGCCGAAGCAAAGCTTTTAGAAATTATTACAAGATCACCTATAGAAGAAGTAAACGAATACCAAGAAATATCGGGAGCTCCTTACATTTACATTCCTGTAAAAGAACAAGAAAGAGTCAAGAAATCCTCAACCCTAGATGCATTTTCAAGACTTTCAGGCATCGACAATATTGACGACAAGTTTGATGAATTTATATCAGCACCAAGTCATTTCTTCTATCGTAATAAAATGGAGTACAGCTTTTCTTGTATTGAACATTGCTTAGATACAAATACAGAATTAGATGACGCCTTTGCACTTGGATTCAAAAGAAGAGGCACCTGGTGGAAAGTAGAAAGTCTTAATAAACCCTCTGGATTATTTGACGAAGAATGGGAAAGGAAACTTAAAAAAATCAGAATCTTTCTTAAAGATACTGGGCTTAAAGCCTGGCATCCACCACAAAAAATAGGTTTTTTTAGACATATCGTTGTACGAAAATCATTTGACAGCGATCAATTGTTAATTAATTTGGTAACCTCATCTGTTGATTTAAATAAATTTGATTTAAAAGGTTTTGGAGACTTTATCAAAGAACTTTTTGGTACTAGAATCGCAGGATTTTTACATACCATTAATGACAATGTTGCTGACCGGGCAAAAATTGAAAATGGAAATAGTGAACTGGTATTTGGAAATAACATAATTCAAGAGATGTTGCTTGGATTGAAATTTCAAATAAGTATGGAAAGCTTTTTTCAAACCAACCCGAAATGTGCGGAGCTCCTTTATACGAAAGCCCTAGATTATGTTTTCGAGGAGGAAATCAAGGAAGACAAGGTAGTCATGGATTTGTTCTGTGGCACTGGTACAATTGGTCAATTGCTTTCAAAAAGAAATAATCAGGTGAAAATAATCGGAGTAGATATTGTAGAACAGGCCATCGAAGATGCTAAAAAAAATGCAAGTGCTAATGGTCTTAAAAATCTTAGTTTTTACGCCTCCGATGTCGGGAAATTCCTAAAGTCTCACCCTGAATATATAGGTAAAATAGACACCATTATTTTGGATCCTCCGAGAGCCGGTATTGCACCAAAAACGCTTAAAAAAATCATTGAATTAGGCGCAATTAACTTGGTTTACATTTCATGTAATCCCTCAACCCAGGCGCGAGATGCATCTACTCTTCAGGATGCTGGGTTTGAACTTCAGAATTATAGTCTTGTCGATCAATTCCCCCATACAGGACACATAGAATCCATTGCAAAATTCAAGAAAAAATGAATGTAGAAATTATTTCTATTGGAGACGAATTGTTAATTGGTCAAACCATCAACACAAATGCTTCTTGGATTGGGAAAAAGCTGTCCAATATTGGTGCAAACATTGTAAAAAGTGTTTCCATAGCTGATCAAAAAAATGAGATTCTTGATAGTTTAAATGATATTAAAGAAAAAACGGATTGTGTTGTTGTTACAGGCGGTCTTGGACCTACTAAAGATGACATCACAAAACATACTTTGTGTGAATTCTTCAATACTTCATTGGAAATGCATGGGCCAACATTAGAAAAGATCAAAGCATTTTTTGCTTTAAGAAACCGTCCAATGCTGGAATCCAACAATTTACAAGCAGAATTGCCAAAATCTTGTCAAATTCTTGAAAATAACTACGGAACTGCTGCTGGAATGTGGTTCGAGCGTGATAATACCATTTACATCAGCTTACCTGGTGTTCCTTATGAAATGAAGGGAATTATGACCGAAGAGGCTATTCCAAAACTACAATCTTTGTTTGAACTGAAATCAATGTATTATAAAACCGCAATGACTCAGGGTAAAGGAGAATCGTTTTTAGCTGAGATTATCAAAGACTGGGAAGAAAAGGTTTACAGTAAAGGGCTGTCATTGGCCTATTTGCCGTCTCCTGGCATGGTGAAGCTGAGAATAACATCAACCAATGGAGATAGGGATGCAAAAGCCATAGACCAACTATTTATTGAACTCGAAAAACTCATACCCAAAAACCTATTTGGATATGATTCGGATACTTTACCTTCTATTGTTGGAGAGATATTGAAATCTAAAAACCTCAGTATTGGCACTGTTGAAAGTTGTACTTGTGGAAAACTCGCAAGTTATATTACTGAAGTCTCAGGAGCGTCTTCATATTTCATGGGGTCTTTTTTGACTTATTCTAATGCACTAAAACAAAAATTAGCAAACGTTTCTAAGGAGAGTATTGAACAATATGGTGCGGTTAGTGAACAGGTTGCTAAAGAAATGGCTGAAGGAGGACGCTTAAAGCTTGGTGTAGATGTCTGTATCTCTACTACAGGCGTTGCTGGCCCAACTGGAGGGAGTGAGGAGAAACCTGTCGGAATGGTTTGGATAGCGATAGCGACTTGTGACCAAATAATTGCCCATAAATTTCAATTTAGTCAGCATAGAGAGCGTAATATTCACATGACTAGCCTTTGTGCACTAAACTTGCTTAAAAACATGCTTAGCGAATAAAATCACTTTGATTTACCCTCTAATTTATAGGTGTATTGTACGCTAATTGTTCTTGGCGGTTCGATCTTAAGAGGTCTTAATGAGTAAGAACGATTGAATATATTGCTTCCTATTAAGGCAAGCTTGTGTGAATCATTAAAATTAAACGATACACGCGCATCAAAAATCCAATTGCCAAAACGGTGAGAATTATAGAAATTCATGTATTGTAGGTCTTGTAACACCTCAACATCTGTCGTAAATTCTTCAAAATCTTTTATGATGGCATCCATATTCACAATTTTTGAAAAATATTTGGCACTTGCACCCACGGAAAGTTTGTCTTTCCAGGTATATTCACAATCCAACTTAACATTATGTAAAAATCGATACTTAAGAATTCCTTGTGATCCATCCAATGAAGTTGAATTATAACTGAATTGTCTCTGATTCGAATCAATTGCATAGACATAATCAGGTGTCAATGTCTTTGGAACAATATAATTATACCCCATCAAGAACATCATTTTACTATCATTTTTAAATTCTGCAAAACCCGTAAAAGATGCATCAATTCCAACAACTCTTGAATCTCCGGTATTTAGAAACATAAAACCAGCACTAGAACCCATAGATTCTACAGATGTAAGTTCATTCCATATACCAAACATGTATTCAATCGTATTTTGATATTCCTGCCAAAATCCAGCAACATCTATATACCCATACAAACCTCCAAATTTTAAACCTTGCTTAATTCCCACCTCAGCATTCCAGCTGCTCTCTGGAAGTAAATTTGGATTTGGAAATACCCCGAAATTACCTACACCTGTTCGTATAAATCGTTCTGTAATCGTGGGAAATCGATACCCTTGACCATAAGATGCTCTCAGGTAGGTCTCTTGATAAATCTTAAGACTTGATCCTGCTCGAAAAATAGGTTTTAAAGCAGTTATGGTATCATTAAGTTGGAAATACTCTAATCGACCTCCAGCAGATAATGTTAGAATATTTTTAAGTTTTGTTTCTAGCTGGGTGTATGCGGACACGTTCCATATGCGATTATTTGGTGTACCCGAACCTATATAAATATTTGAAAATGAATTGGTATACGTTGACGTCAACCCTCCAACAAACTCTAGGTTGTTGAATTCTTTATATTTCTTTTTAAACATGTAATCGCCATAATAGGTAGTGGCATTATTTGACTGATTCGCACTCATATTATTGTCAACACTCAATAACCTTCCTCTCAAATAATGCTTTCCGTTGGTTTCCGAGAAAAAATGGACAAATGGATCCAAGTTGAAAATCAATTGATCCTGCAAAAATATAGCTCCTGGATAAGCCCTATAAAGACCTGTTGAATCGTTTAACCAAGCCAGTGGCATGTTGGTATGCATTTTCATGAAGTTTCCATTCAACCCATAATTCAATCCTTTTATTTTTTTTGAACGATATCTTAAATTAAAATTCACTCGCGCTCTTTTAGAAACCAAATCTGATTCACTAAAGTTGGTGATTGTATCTGGAAACACAGTAGCTACAATTGAATCAGTTATTGGCGGACCAATGTAACCATGGTCATAATTTATATTTCCTCCAACGACCAAATCAAGGTTTCCGAACATTTGAGAATGTAAAAAATTGGCTCCAAAAATACCAGGGTATTGATTCCACCATGTTGCATCTTCTTGATTGGGTTTTGAATAAACGCCTGAATAAATATTGATTTTGGTTTTTGGTTTTGAGGTCGGGTATGCCGTTCTGATATTAACCGAACCAGAAAGTGCTGAACTCCCAGACAATACTGATGCTGCTCCCTTAACTACTTCTATTTGACTAATGTTTTCAACTGGAATAAAACCCCATTCAGGTCGTCCTGCATCTCCCGAAAGCATGGGCATATCATCAACAATAACCGCAACTTTCGATCCAACCCCAAATGTGAAACCACTTCCTCCTCTAATTTGTGGCTCTCCATCAAGAATATTTAATCCAGGTGTTTGGTCTAATGCCGTTTCTATACTTCTGGTGTTTTTATTTTCAATCAGCTCAGGTTTTATTACAATCATTGATACGGTCTGTTCTTCAATGGGCTTATCGAACTTCCCCACCTTAACATCAACCTCCTTAAACTCTTTGATGTAAGAAAAAAGGGTGAAGTTTACCTCTCTTTGCTCTTGGGGTTTCAGATTGAAAGTTAATGTATCCGTTTTCATCCCTGTGTATCTGCAAATTAATTTACACTTTCCAGAGGGGACAATAAGTTCAAATTTTCCATCAAAATCAGCAATAGAACCAAAAGAAACATCGGTTCTGTATATAACAGAAGCCCCAGTTAATACCTCTCCAGACTCATCCGTGACCTTACCATATATTTTTGAATTGTTTTGTGTCCAAGAAATAAAACCAATTAAAAGGAAAAGGATGCAAGAAAAGTATTTGGACATATTGTTTATTCAGAAATTATTTTTGATGAACCAGTTTGATGCGAAACTATGTACATTCCTGATTTAAGTTTGATTCCAATAAGTTGTTCAGTCGTTCCTGATTGAATTTTTTGCCCCATCAAATTACTTATACAAAGAAATTCATTAGACTCAAATTGTTGAGAAAGCTGAAGACCCAATGTATGATGATAAGCCACCCACTTTTTCACCTCAATTTCGTTTAATTCTGATGATGAATTATAAATCAACTCAACATCGTCAATAAACACCTCATCACCTGCCGAACCTCCTCCAGGAATATTATTGGTGGTAAACGTAATCAATATAAAAGCTGGAGTACTAGATGGCCCAACATACTGAAAAGGAATTGCTTTTCTTTCCCATCCATTTGTAGGCAAATAATTTAAGCTCGCAACAGCAACAGTATGTGATTCAGAATCTGCATCTGTAGGGTCTCTGTAGTCATAATCATCATGAATTACGGCACGAACCCTGGCAGAGTCAGAATTACTGTTGGCATTGTATTTAACCCAGAAAACTAATGAATCAGGCATTGTGGTAAGTGCTTGTGAGAAATCACCATCAGTAGTACTCGAGAAATTATAATTATCTGGGCTACTTGGTGTACTACTCCCCATATTAATTCTACCTAAAGTTAAATTCCCATTGGCAATAATCCCCAAGGTGCTTTTCGAGAAAACTCGAGCGCTATACATTCCGGTTGAAGAAGAAGAAACGTCAGTTGACTGTTCAACTTGCTGAGAACCAAAAAAAGCAAGTCCACCTGTTGCAGACATGAAACTGTTCCAATTTGAAGGTTCTTCGGAAGATGATCCAAGATCATCCCAATCCTCCATATTTCCATTGTCAATTTGCTGTGCTATTATTCCTGTTGTCAAGAATATCGATAAAATCGAGAAGTAAAATTTAATCATAAGTAAAAAGTTTGTTAAACAAATATAACTAAATACTCAAACCCATAAATTTTATCTAAGAATCCATTAAAATAGGATTGATTATCAATTTACTTTATCTGAAACAAGTCAATTGATTAACTTTACGTCCAAATTTGAAAAAGATGTCCGATGAATTACCAGTAATGGAGGAGTTTTTTACCATTCAAGGAGAGGGTAAGTACACAGGAACTCCTGCTTATTTCATTCGTCTTGGCGGCTGTGACGTGGGATGCGTTTGGTGTGATGTCAAAGAAAGTTGGGATGCGGAAATGCATCCCAAACACAAAGTAAGCGATATCATTAACCGGGTTAATCATGGTGCTGCTGATTTAGTCGTCATTACCGGCGGAGAACCGGCTATGTATGACTTAACAGAGCTTTGTAAAGGATTGACATCCATCGGAAAAACAATTGCGATAGAGACCTCTGGATGTTATCAACTAAAAGGCGCATTAAATTGGTACACCTTTTCACCGAAAAAATTTAAAAAACCGATTAAAGAAGCTTATGAAAAAGCAAATGAGCTTAAGGTGGTGATTTACCACAAATCGGATTTTGAATGGGCAATGGACCATGCAAAAAAAGTGAATGAGGATTGTCTTTTGTATATCCAACCTGAATGGTCAAAAAGAGATCAATTAATGGATGAAATTGTGACTTTTGTAAAACGTAACAAAGGCTGGAAAATATCGTTACAAACCCACAAATACATGAATATTCCTTAACTTTCTCTTATGAAATTTCAGTTCTTGTTTTTTCTTTTTCTTACCTGTTTTTTGGGTTCTTGCGCTAAAGCACAATTTGGTTATTCAACGAGAAGCAAAAAAGCCATTAAACTTTTTGAAAAAGCAAAAAAAATTCCAAGTGAATCCTTTGACGAAAACACCTATGAGCCGAACTATAAAGATGCTATTCAGGTATTGAAGCAGGCTTTACAAAAAGATCCTAACTTTTGGGAAGCCCATTTACTTTCAGGTGAGTTTCATGAATACTCAAATAATTACCCGTTAGCCATCAAGCATTATGAAAAGGCCTTAGACATCAACCCTCTTCATAGCAAGTCAGGTTCTACTTATTGTTATTTGGCCAATCTTAACTTGGCTCTTGGAAATTATGACGAAAGCATAAAATATGCTGACATTTTCTTGAAAAACCCGAATGCCAGTTCTGTTTTGAGCAAAGAAACCTACAAGATCAAACGAAGTGCTGAATTTGCACGACATGCTATTAAGAATCCAAAACCTTTTAATCCAATCAATCTTGGACCTGGAGTGAACACTTCATTTCCAGAATATTACCCTGCCCTGACCGTTGATGGTAGTACCATTTTATTCACAAGGCTTCTGCCAATCAAAATGAGAGATTTTTACCAGCAAGAAGATTTCTTTATTTCTCTAAAAAATGAGGATGGGTATTGGGGCAAATCAATGCCAATGCCGAAAAACATAAATACAAGCAATAACGAAGGTGCTCCTACCCTATCTGCTGATGGTCGAAACCTCGTATTTGTAGCATGCGCAGATCAAACAGGTTCTTATTATGGGGAAAACAGAAGCGGTAAAGGAAGCTGTGATCTTTTTTATGCCAAAAAAATTGGAAATACCTGGTATGGTCCAATTAATCTGCCTGGATATGTTAATAGTGGAAATTGGGAGTCACAACCGTCTTTGTCTGCGGATGGTAAAACACTCTATTTTATTAAAGGTATAAAAGGCAGTAAAAATAACAACAGTGATATTTACGTTTCCCGTATTCAAAAAGATGGTGCCTGGGGAGTCCCACAACGATTACCTGATCACATTAATACGCCTAATACTGAGGAGTCTGTACATATTCACCCAGATGGAAGGACCCTTTATTTTGCATCAAAAGGACATCCAGGTATGGGAGGTTCGGATTTATACGTTACTCGAAAGCTACCTAATGGACAATGGTCGAAGCCTGAAAATTTGGGTTATCCTATTAACACAAAGTTTGATGAAAATTCTCTAATGGTTTCAGCTGAAGGTGAGATTGCCTATTTTGCTTCAAATCGTGAGGGCGGATATGGAGATTTAGATATCTATTCATTTAAGTTGCCAAAGGAAGCTCAAGCTACCAAAACTTTATATTTTGACGGATTCGTTTATGACAAGATGACTGGAAAACCTCTTCCAGGGAATTTTGAGCTCTTTGATCTATCAACAGGAGAAAGAATCATCGTATCTGAGGCTGACGAGGTTACAGGAACTTTTATGGTTGCTTTACCCATGAATAGCAATTATGCGATATCTGTAACTTATGAAGGTTACCACCCCTACTCTCTTAATTTCGATTTATCAGAAGAAAAAGAATTAAACAGCTTCCATATTGATATCCCTATGAATAAACCCGCAGAAGGGAATACAAGCAATGACTCAATAACAACAGAAAATATTTTCAAAAATGTGTTTTTTGATTTGAATAGATCTAAATTAAGACCTGAATCGCAAATTGAACTTGATCTCTTTGCTCAATATTTAACTGAAAACAATGAAATTAAAATCGAATTAGGCGGTCATACGGATTCGAGAGGAGATGAGAATAAGAACATTACCTTATCAGAAGAACGTGCTAAATCTGTATTTAACTATTTGATTGAAAAAGGAATTAAACCCACTCGAATGACATTCAAAGGATACGGGTCTTCAAACCCTATATTCTCTGACGAAAAAATAAGCAGCATGAAAAATTCTTCAAAGAAAGAAGCTGCACACCAACAAAATAGAAGAACAGTATGGCGGGAAATCTTATAATACCTATTTTCAGGCTAGTTCGACCTAAAAATATATTCATTATTTTGGCAACGATGCTTGGTGTATACTACACCTTAGCTTTTAACAATCCCATAGTTCATGTAAGTCGATTTGATTTTGTTTTACTCCTTTTATCAACCTCTTTAATTGCAGGAGCTGGTAACATGATAAATGACTATTTCGATGTAAAAGCTGACCGCGTGAACAAGCCACACAAACTCATCATTTCCAAGCATGTAAAAAGAAGATGGGCCATTATTTTACATTGGGTTTTTAATTTTTCAGCATTGATTATCTCCATATATCTTAGCAGTAAGTACAGCACATTTTGGTATGTTTTTATTAACCTTCTCGCAATTAATACACTATGGTTTTACAGTGTCTACTTTAAGAAAAAAATATTTCTCGGAAATCTAATTATTGCAATCATGACTGGCTTCATTCCGCTTTTGGCCTTAAGCTTTTTCGTCCTTTCCAAAGAGAGCGGGATTTTTAATCAAATAAATGGCCATTGGTATGAAAACCCCGAATTCCATATCATTTACTTATTGTCTTTTTTCGCAATGATGCAGAACTTGGCTAGAGAAATCTGCAAAGATATTTCGGATATTCCAGGCGATCGTAAAATTTATGTGAAATCAATTCCAATGAAATATGGTTTAAAAACCACAAAAACGATCGTCGCCCTTATTCTGAGTATTCAAATCCTAATTTTAAACATCGTCTACCCTATTTATGAACTAAAAATTGGTCAATGGACCTATTATATATTGTTGATCGCATTGAGTTTGAATTTATTAATAATGATTTTGATGCTCAAGAATGATCTTTTCGTTAAATACAGTCAATCGCTTTTAAAGCTGAGCATGCTTATCGGCTTGAGTGCGTTATTCGTTTAAAATGAGGCTAATATTAGGTTCTGGTTCTCCACGCAGAAAATTTCTTTTAGAGGAAATGGGATACACTTTTGATGTTTTGATTTCTCATACTGATGAGTCATTTGACTCAAGTATGGACGTTTATCATGTTGCTCCTTTTTTAGCACATAAAAAAGCAAAATCTCTATCAGGAAGACTTCAAGAAGAAGATGTGTTAATCTGCTGTGACACCGTTGTTATTTTTCAAAACTCCATTTTGGGTAAACCAAGAAATACGAGCGAAGCTTTTGAAACCATTCAGCGTTTATCTGGTGAAACTCATGAGGTGGTAAGTGCGGTTGTAATTGTGAACGGAACAAGGTGGATTGAATTTCATGAAACCACTCAAATTGTTTTTGATGAAATACAACCAGAAGACATTCAATATTATATTGATCAATTCAAACCACTAGACAAAGCCGGTGCATATGGAATACAAGAGTGGATAGGATTGATCGCAGTCAAAGAAATTAAAGGCAGTTACACAAACGTAATAGGACTGCCTACCCAAAGAATTAACAAAGAATTACAAAAGCTTAAATTAAAGTAAGTCCTTATTAATTTAATTTGAATTCTACTCTACGGCTTTTGGCAGCTTTGAGCTCTTCATCATCTACACTAGGAGCAATTTCTCTACTTACCTCAGTATCCCTATGAGATTTTACAGAAATCCTAGAATCTTCGATACCATTTGCAAGGAAATAGCGTTTCACATAATTTGCTCTAACCATGCCCATGTCACTGAACTCTTCTTTAGACGCTCCCAAACCTTCTTCTTGGCTATCAGAATGGCCATGAACCTCAAGGCTTACATTTGGGTCAGCTTTTAATACTCCTGCAATAAATTTTAAACTTTCTTTAGAATTGGGTGTAAAGTCTTTTTTTCCAAAACCATAAAACAATTCTTGTGCAGCTACTTTTTCAGCAGTTGACATAGACTCTTCAACATGGATTGCCTTAGTGTATATCAAGGTTGAATATTCCTCCGTATGTGCAGCTTGACTGTTTACAACACAATTACAGTCCTCGTCAGAATCAATTTGTTTAACGGTGACATTGTCAATATAATAATAGGCATGTTTGAGCACCTCTACTTCAGCTGTTTTTGGCTTTTTCACTGGAATCCACTTGGTGTTGTCATTCTTGTCAAAATTTCCAATGGTAATAAATTTCTCATCTCCCTTAGCCGTGTAAATTTCACAAACTTGGTCCCAACCAAAAAATCCTTGGTGTATTCTATTGTTTTTACCTCTAATCAGGTTTTCTGGTGCGTTAATGATTCCAGATTTACTGGAAGGCGCTTCTTTCGTAAAATAAGCTCCGATATTATTACAAGCATATTTAGACGATTCAGCTAAAGAAACCTTAAATTGAATACAATATTTTAATCCTTTCGACAATGAAACATTTCCTTTTCCTTTTAAAAATGGAATTGTAATGTAGCTTCTCAATGAAGATTCCCTGCCTGGCTTATAAGCAACAAATCCCGCGTATACTTTCCCCCCATCAACATCACTTTCCTCACTGCCAAAAGCATTATTCGGAACACCTGCAATTGTTCCTGCACCTTTTTGAAATAAATCTGCTGCATTTTCAGTTGGTGAGAAAACACCATTGTCCAATAAAGTAATTGAACCAAGTTCAGAAACTTCCTCATCTTCCTGCAATCTTTCGAATGTCATATTCAAGACATCAGAATTTGTAGATTTTCCTTTTTTACCTCTTTTTTGTGCTGAAGCAGTAGTACCTGCAATAAATAACAATAAGGCTAAACCAATAGATAGATTAAATTTCATAATTTTTAACTGTATTAATAAATGTTTTGACATTTTCAGGATGAATATCAGGATAAACACCATGACCCAAATTTACAATATGCCGAGGACTTTTAAAAGATTTCAACATTTTAAACGTTTCAGACTGAATGCTTTCGTGAGAACCATAGAGTACGCACGGGTCTAAATTGCCCTGAAGAGTTTTTGTATTTCCGCACAAAGAACGTGCGTTGATTACACTCATGTTCCAATCCAATCCAATGGTCGTACAAGACAAATCCATTAAATTCGGCAAGGAACTATATGCTCCCTTTGCAAATACCGTTAATGGTCCATCTATAGCGTCTACAATCTGTGTAATATATTTCATTCCAAATTCTTGATATTGATCGTGTCCCAAAATCCCTGCCCATGAGTCAAAAAGCTGTAGTGCATTTGCTCCATGTTTTTGTTGAGCTTTGAGATACTCAATCGTTACATCAGTAATTCGTTGTAGCAATTCATGTGCCAATCGCGAATTTGTATATAAAAGTTTTCGTGTTTCAGAAAATGTTTTGGAGCCTGATCCCTCAACCATATAACATAATATAGTCCATGGAGCCCCAGCAAAACCAATCAATGGAACCCGATTGTTTAATTTCTTTTTGGTCAGAGCAATGGCCTCAAGCACATATGATAATCTATCCTCTACATCTATATTTTTATCAATCAAGGATAAATCTGAGTCTGTTTTGATGGTGTTTTCAAACCAAGGGCCTTTTTTCTCAATCATTTGATAAGGCAATCCCATAGCATCTGGAATCACCAATATGTCTGAAAAAATAATAGCTGCATCAACACCCAAAAGATCAACGGGCTGAACAGTAACCTCTGATGCCAATTCAGGGGTTTCAGCCAATTCTTTAAAACCAGAAACACTTGCTCTAACCGCTCGATATTCTGGTAAAATCCTTCCCGCTTGACGCATCAACCATACAGGGTAACGCTCTATTTCTTCCCCTCTTGATGCACGTAAATAAAGATCATTTTCCAATTTCATGAGTTGCAAATATATAAAGGAATACTTACCAATTGATAACAGATAAATTATTCTCGTTTAAATAGTCATTGGCCTTACTAAAGTGTTTACAACCAAAAAATCCTCTGTAGGCAGACAATGGTGATGGGTGAACAGAAGATAATACCATGTGCTTATCCTCATTAATGAGTGATGTTTTGGCAGTTGCCTTTGCGCCCCACAACATAAAAACAAGCTCCTGTTTTTGATCAGAAAGTAGTTCAATGACACCATTAGTGAATTTCTCCCAGCCAATCCCTTTATGACTATCAGGACTCCCCTCTTCAACGGTCAAAACTGTATTTAGTAATAAAACACCTTGCTCAGCCCAACGCGTTAAATCGCCATTTTCAGGAAAAGAAATACCAATATCGTTGTGAATTTCTTTAAATATATTATTCAAACTTTTAGGAAATGGATAAATATCATTATTGACAGAAAAGGATAAACCATTTGCATACCCCTTTGTAGGGTATGGATCTTGACCTAAAATAACCACTTTTACTTTTTCAAATGGGCAAACATCAAAAGCACGAAACACCTCTTTTTTTTTAGGAAATATTTGAACTTTGTCTTCTCTGTAGAATTGGTCAACTTTTTTACTGAGCTCCAAAAAATACTTTTGCTCCAACTCATTGTTTAAAATGTTTTTCCAAGAAGCTTCGATTTGAAGACTCATTTTAAATCAATTATTGCCGTCCATAAAGAAATATGTCCCTTATCCATACGGGGCCATACGGGCCGAACAACATTATCACGAGCAGCTATATTCAAATAATCTCCGAAAAACACCAAGGGATTTGGCTCAAAGGGTTTTTCTGAAATGACCTGCTCTTTAAAGCTATTGCCTCCATCCATACTTTGGGCCCAAACGACATCGGTAGGTTTTGAATCTACTCCTTTTCTATAATAGACAAAATGAATATTCCCATTACTAGGGTCTACCGTAAACCAGGTTAAAAAATGATTGTACTTATCACTTTGTTTATGAACTGTTGTTGGAATGCTCCAGCTTTTACCATTGTCCGATGAACTGGAAAATACCACAGATGTTTGACCCGTTTTCATGTTTTGAATTGTCCAATTCAAGTATAGTTTACCATAGTGAGGAGACGATTTGTTATGATCACTCAGAAAAACTGGTAAACCATTGCATCTGAAAAAATCATCAACCTCAATATTCCAACCACCTTCATGGTCAAATAAAAATTTCTCCTCTTTAAGCCAAGTTTCACCTTGATCTTTAGAAACATTTATCATTAAACCTTTAGGACCCGACCAAGCGACATAAATCTCTCCATTTTCCCCAAGTGCTGGCATCGCTCCTTCCACTGTATTATCGCCATCCAGGCAATCACCTCCATATCGTGAAATCCGACTTGGAGTCGTCCATGTTTCTCCATCATCCAATGATTTGGAAAACACAATTATTGAAGAATCCTTTGGGTCTGCTGAATCATATGCATCAAACTGTGTCCACGTCATGTATATTACATCTGTTTCTGGATCAATGACCATCCAGTGCTTATCTTGAACCTTTGTTCCATTGGGTCTTGGCGCTGTTCCATTGTTAAACTTTTCATCAAACACCTCCGCTTTTTGACAAACGATACGATCCAAATGACTCGTCTTGTTATAAGATGCCAAATGAAAATAAAAAAGATTGCCCTTTGAATTGAATTTTAAGACGGGGTCTCCATACACTCCAAAAGAACTTTTTAATTGTTTCGATGTCCAATTTAAACCACCATCTTTAGAATAATGATAACCATCTAAAATAGACCCAACGGCTAGGTAATTGTTATTCGTAGGGTGGATATCGATTGAAGGTTCGCAACCACTGTAAGTGTAACCACTGTTCGCTAATGGGATACGAACGTTTTGATATTGGCTACATGCGGAAAAACCAAAAAATAAAAAAAATAAATACAGTATTTTAACGAAGCCAGTAATTGAGAAGTTTGGTGTTTTCATTGTTTATATTCAAATAAAATTTGGGTTTGAATCTATTGGTCATTGTGAATTCAATAGAATATAAAATTTCGTCACGTGAAATTAATAAATCTATTTCATCTCCCTTGTCGAGGCTTTTCATTACACTTTCAACATCAGCCTTTGAAACTCTATAACCATTGCATCCAATTATTTCATCATTGACACTGAGACCCGCATCTTCAGCAGCCGAATTTGATCGAATTGATTTGATTATGGTTTTTCCTCCGGAGTTAGCAAGGCCAGCACCAAAATCAGGATATGTTGAACTCACGTCTTGTACATCAACTCCAACTTGACCGAAAACATCCTCATATGGTGGAATTTCTGTACCATATATATACTTTGCATAAAAGTCGTCTAAATTATCCCCTACAAATGTCTCCAGTTCTTTTTTAAATTCATCAGAAGTAAACCCTCTATTTTTCTGCTCATAGAATTTGGAATAAAGACTCTGTAAAAAATCATCAAGACACTTTTTTCCTTTATTGTTTTCAATGATCATTACATCCAAAAGAGCGGCAATTATTGACCCTCTAGAATAATAAGACATACTGGTATTTGAACTGTTTTCATTTGGCCTGTATGCTTTAACCCATGCATCGAAACTAGCATGTGCTAAAGGCTGTACTCTTGAACCGACAGAACCTTCAACATAATTTATGGCGCTTTCTACTTTTCCCAACATCTGATTTTGAGAATAATATCCAGCTCTTAGCAAGATCAGCTCATCATAATAGGAAGTGAAACCCTCCATAACCCATAACATATCCGTATAATTCTCTTGATTATAATCAAATGGCCCAAGCTCAATAGGACGAATTCGTTTTACATTCCAAAGGTGAAAATACTCGTGAGCCACAAGGCTTAAAAACTTGATGTAATTCGATCCACTGTAGGTCCACCTATTGACACTAAGGGTCGTAGAGTTTTTGTGTTCTAGTCCTCCCTGACCATTAACCACATTATGAATAATAAATAAATACTCCTTATTTGGATTTTGACCGAAAACCTTGGTTTCTTCTTCGATGATTTTGGCCATGTCTGTACGCAATTCATCAATCAAATAATTGCCGTCGCCATATATGGCAACAGTATGTTTAACCCCTGCAGCATTAAAGTCAAAAATCTGTTGGTTTCCAATTTCAATGGGACAATCTACGAGATGGTCGTAATCTGTATAGGAAAACTCGAATTTTGATTTTGCTTCTGGCAATGCGGTTGAAACTGTTGAGAATCCCTCAAAAGGAACTATTTTTAATTGACCACTAGCATCTAAATGGCCTTCAACAAACATGAATACGCCACTTCCACTAACATAACCATGCGTTAAATCCAAAAACGAGGTGCGCACTGAAAGTTCAAAAGCATACACTTCATATTTAACAACAACTTTATTGTTTTTTGATGTATTTATAGTCCAACTGTTCTTTCTTTGCTTTTTAATTTCCAACGGGTTCCCTTTTTCATCGAATGCTTTCACCATATTGATGTTCTTAGAGAATTCTCTAACCAAATATGATCCTGGAGCCCACACGGGAAGAGAAATATCAATTTCTTTTTCCTTGAAATCTTTTAATTCCATCTCCACATGGAAATAATGATTTTGGGGTTTGGGCATGGTAAGTTTGTAACTAACAGATTGAGCATGAAGCATACTGCAAGCAAATAATATAAGGAGTGATAGACTGAATTTCATTTTTCGCTAATTGTTTATTGCCCTTTATTGAGCTTGTTTCGATCAATCATTAACATCATCTATGCCATTCTTAAATCGCATCGAATTTCTTGACGTATATACGACTATGTAAATATAATCGACTTTAGGGAAACGAAGAGTCTGTTTATGTGATTTCATGAATTCTTTAAAACATAAAGTAACGGTTAATATATTCTGCGTTTTCAAGAATATGAAAAAGCTATTATTTATGTTCCTTGTGTTGATATCAAGCTGTCATTCTCAGGGAAAGCATCAGGGTCAAATTGAAAAGAAAACAAACATTTCCGTGAATTACGATACCATTCAATTTACAAATGGATTTGATTTCCCAGTGGGAGAATTAAATACCAACGGTTACTACAATGCTCAAAAATTTACTGAGAACAATCATTTAGGAGATGACTGGAATGGAACAGGTGGTGGGAATACGGATTTAGGAGACCCTATTTATGCCATTGCCAACGGGTATGTTTCTTTTTCAGCAAATGTAAATGGCGGTTGGGGAAATGTAATCAGAATCATTCATTTTATTGATTCAAATAAACAGGTAGAATCATTATATGCACATTGTGATAAACGCCTCATTGAAGCAGGAGAATTTGTTAAAAAAGGAGCCCAGATTGGTACCATAGGAACCAATAATGGTCAATATATGGCACACCTTCACTTTGAGTTAAGAAATATTGTGAACCTACCTATTGGTGGGGGGTATTCTTCGGATACGGAAGGCTATCTTGATCCGACAGAATTTATAAATAGAAATAGATGAGTCTAGACTTACAAAAAAGATTCATAAAGATCTGTTCCTGAAAAAATACGCGAGGCTTAAACCTGAAACGATATGCCATATTCCCCACCATCCAGCAACAATAACCATTCCACCCATCCCATTAAAGAATGAAAAAATTAAACCCAATCCCAAACCCGAATTTTGAATTCCAGTTTCAATGGCTAAAGTCTTTTGGTCGTTAAATGGAAGTCTGAAGAGTCTCGCAAGACCAAATCCCGTAAAAATGCCAAGAGCATTATGCGCAAAAACAACAAATATGACCAGATGAATGTATTTCAAAAACAAATCCATGTTCGCTGCAAAAGCAAATACGACAATCAAACCAAAAATAAGCATCGAGCCATAATGGGTGAATTTATGGAATAAGTCAGCGGTTTTAGGTTTGTAATATCTCAAGGCCATTCCGAAAACAAGTGGAATCAACAAAATCATTCCTACAATTTTCAGCATTGCAAAAAAATCAAGGCTTACATCATTGAGAATCACTGCAGTTGGAGGGTACAATCCACCATAAAAGGAAATATTTAAAGGTGTCATGAAAACTGCACATACACTTGCAATAGCAGTCATACAAACAGACAAGGCAGTATTCCCATTTGCCAATGAGGTCATGAAATTTGAGATATTCCCTCCAGGACAGGCCGCTACAATCATCATCCCCATAGCAACACTGGGCATGGGCTTAAAAATCCACACAATCAAAAAAGTTAAAAAAGGAAGAGCTATAAATTGAGAGATAAAACCGATAAGAACAGATTTAGGGGCACTGAACAACCTTTTAAAATCATCTATTTTCAGTTGAAGAGCCACTCCAAACATGATGAACCCCAAACTGAGATTCATGATGAAAATGTTTTTATCATCAAATTTAAGATCTGCAGTATCTAGCTCTTTATCTTCCACACATGATGATAAAAAGAGTAGAACAAAAATGGACAAAAACCATAAAAGACGATTTCTAGTGATTTTTTTCATTAGTAAAACATTTAACAACTAAATACGTTTGGTTCCATCATATAAAAATACGATTATAAATGAGCTCAAACTCTATTGAAAGAGGAATTCCTAATATTTTAAAAGACGTATCTTGTAGTGTTTATTAACCAATTTTATTTATTCAATAATGAAGCTATTCTCTTGTTTTTTAGTTGCGATTATCATATTAACCAACTCTTCTACTCAAGCGCAAAATAATACTACAAGGGATTTGAAAAAAAACATTTTTTCAGGAAACATAGGAGGATCATCATCTATTATAGGAATCAACTATCAACGATTTATAGGAAACAAATTATCAATTGAATTTGGGATAGGTTTAATCGGAGTCGGTACTGGGCTTACGATTTACCCGAAAGGTTTAACAGAAATGGGTGCACGGTTCTACACAGGCATCAAACTCAATAGTGTCGTGCTGGTGGATGTAGGAGGAGGAAC
>Ga0209251_1000759_pt1 | contig 27763 bp, 26 predicted proteins | sample SaaInlV_100m_DNA_6_FD_184665 | JGI IMG/M metagenome (GOLD analysis project Ga0209251, IMG submission 184665) | Marine microbial communities from expanding oxygen minimum zones in the Saanich Inlet - Saanich Inlet SI073_LV_10m_DNA (SPAdes) (version 2) | ecosystem: Environmental > Aquatic > Marine... | reverse complement strand
CCTGTATCAGCGTGCCCTGCGCGGGGAAGACCTGGCACCGATGAGGGTCTTCCATTCGAGCATTACCTACCTGACGTTGCTGTTTCTGGCTGTGGGAATCGATCCACTGCTTCCTTGGTAGGTACCTCACGCCCCGATAAGAGTGCCGTGGTCACTAGCGCCAACAAAACAGCAGCGAGAACCATGTGCAGGCCCACCGACCACTCGGGCAGGCCATTTCTGGCTTGGTAAAGCCCCAATCCAATCTGAACCAGCGCTACTGCTCCGGCTCCGGTGATGCTTCTGCGCAACGTGTCACCAGCAAGCGCCGGTGCGCGAGTAATCGCTATCAAGGTCATGATCAAGCCCAACACCACGTAGGAGGGCCAGGCGTGAAAGTGCTGAAGCAGCCAGGAATCAAGGCCATTGCGCGCAGCCCCACCATCGCCCGCATGCGGACCTGAACCAGTGGTCACCACACCCATTGCGAGCGAAATGCTCAATACGCCCATCAGAGCTGCGCTGAGACCTCGCACCGCCACAGGCACACCCCAGGAGTCCCGCTTTGGCCCACGCCGCACCCGATACAACAGCACTGCGGCCAGGATAACCAAGACGAGTGAGAGGACGTAGTGCAATCCGACCACGTAGGGGTTGAGGTTGGTCAGAACCGTCACCCCACCGATAATGGCCTGACCGGGGATGCCAAGTCCCAACAGAATCGAGAGACGAAACAACTCGGGCCGTTCCTTACGCAGTCGCAACAGAAGAACAAACATCGCGATGGCGATAATCGCCAGCACAAAGGTCAGCAAACGGTTGCCAAACTCAATAATCCCGTGAATACCCATCTCCGGGGTGGAAATAAGCGAGTCCTCGGTGCACCGCGGCCAGGTAGGACAGCCCAAACCAGAGCCCGTCAACCGCACGGCACCACCGGTACCTATAATCACGATCTGGCTCACTAACGACGCCCAGGCCACAACTCGAATCCGACGATCAATGACGCCCGGAAGCCAATTCCACAGTGAATTCACTGGTTAATCCCTTTCGAAGAGGAGCCTTCGCCGATAGACTAAAGGCCTGCCCGGGGTAGCGAGCGAGGCTCTTACACCGCTTTCGGAGCTTGTACGTGAGAGTGTAGAAGACGAAGCCTGGCGAGTGCTGAACCTGGGTAACCCACAACGAGCAAGGATGGGACCGACGATGTCTGACGTACTACTCGATAGACCAGAGCTAGAGAGTCTTGGCAACTACGAATTCGGTTGGCACGATGAAGACAACGCAGGAGCCATTGCTAAACGCGGCCTCTCGGAAAACACCGTCCGTGAAATTTCGGAACTCAAGAATGAGCCGGAATGGATGCTCAACATGCGCCTCAAGGCGCTTGGAATCTTTGGTAAAAAGCCCATGCCGAACTTCGGTGCCGATCTTTCCGGCATCGACTTCGACAACATCAAGTATTTCGTTCGCTCTACTGAGCGCCAAGCACAAACCTGGGAAGACCTCCCTGAAGAAATCCGAAACACCTATGAACGCCTCGGAATTCCTGAAGCGGAGCGTTCTCGCCTCGTTGCGGGGGTCGCAGCCCAGTATGAATCTGAAGTCGTCTATCACCAGATTCGCGAAGACCTAGAAGAGCAGGGCGTGTTGTTTCTTGACACCGACACGGCACTGCGCGAGCACCCTGAAATCTTCCAGGAATACTTTGGCACCGTAATCCCCTCAGGCGATAACAAGTTTTCTGCTCTGAACACCGCCGTGTGGTCGGGTGGATCCTTCGTCTACGTCCCACCGGGTGTCCATGTGGAAATCCCCTTGCAGGCGTACTTCCGCATTAACACGGAAAACATGGGGCAGTTCGAGCGCACCCTCATCATCGCCGACGAAGGCAGCTACGTGCACTACATCGAGGGCTGTACGGCACCGATTTATAGCTCAGACTCGTTGCATTCTGCAGTCGTGGAAATCATCGTCAAAAAGAACGCCCGTGTTCGATACACCACCATTCAGAACTGGTCCAACAACGTCTACAACCTCGTAACTAAGCGGGCTATCGCCCACGAAGGTGCCACGATGGAGTGGATTGATGGCAACCTGGGCTCCAAAGTCACCATGAAGTACCCCTCCGTGTTCCTGGTGGGGGAGCGAGCCAAGGGTGAGACCCTCTCCGTAGCGTTTGCGGGTCCTGGTCAACACCAGGATGCCGGAGCCAAGATGATTCACATGGCTCCGTACACGACGTCCTCGATCGTGTCGAAATCGATCGCTCGTGGTGGCGGCCGAGCCGGTTACCGCGGAGAAGTGCGGATGGATGCCAATGCGCATCATTCGGCCAATACAGTGCGATGTGATGCGCTCCTGGTCGACACGATTTCTCGTAGCGACACCTATCCCGCCATTGATATCCGAGTCGACGATGTTCAGCTCGGGCATGAGGCCACGGTGTCCCGCGTGAGTGAAGAGCAGCTCTTCTATCTCCAAAGTCGTGGTCTTGCCGAGGATGAAGCCATGGCGATGATTGTGCGCGGATTTATTGAACCCATCGCTCGAGAGCTTCCTATGGAATATGCCCTTGAGCTCAACAAGCTGATCGAAATGAACATGGAAGGCTCTGTCGGCTAAATGACTAAGAGTGCACCGAGCGGCCCCGCAACACTAGAGCCGCACTATTCCAGCGCGGACTCCCTCGTCCCGGTCCAGACCCGTTCCGAAAGGTTTTCTTCGGGCAATGTCGATGACTTTGCCGCGGTGGTCGGACGCGAACCCGAGTGGCGTCTTAGCCCCGTCACGAAATTACGACCGCTGATGGACGAGCCCCTGGATGGTTCACGCTATGACCTGGAGGTCTCACCCTCAGCCGAGATGACCCACTCCTGGGTCACGCCAGATAAATCCCCCCGGGGAGTTGCTGGGTTACCTGAGGACCGCCTTGCCGCCAATGCCTGGAGTTCCACCCAGGAAGTTTTGGTTATCGAGATAAATGGCACACCGGCAGAGCCACTGCGCATCGACCGGTTGGCTATGGGAGCTGCGGGTAAAGCCGCGCACACCGTGATTCGGGTTCACCCCGGAAGTGATACGACTTTGATTGTGACCTCGAGCGGCGATGCGTTGCTCGGTGAGAATGTCGAATTCGACATCCACGACACCGCCAAGCTTCATGTGGTGTTCGTAGCCGATTGGAATGCGGGTTCGATTCAGTACGCTTCCCACTTTGCCCGGGTGGGTACTCGCGCGGTATTCACTCACATCAATGTTTCCCTCGGCGGCGACGTGGTCATCGTCAACCCTTCCACGCAACTCGTGGGGGAAGGCTCCGAAGGCCACCTCTGGGGGGCCTACTTCGCGGATGCTACCCAGCACCTGGAATCGCGGGTCTATGTCCACCACCAAGGGCCACAGAGCGTCTCCAGGGTTACCTACAAGGGAGCCCTGCATGGAGCTGGGGCTCGGACCGTGTGGATTGGGGATGTGCTCATTGGCGCGCACGCTGTGGGGACGGATTCCTATGAGCAAAACCGAAACCTGGTACTCAGCGAAGGCACCCGCGCAGATTCAATTCCCAATCTAGAAATCAAGACTGGGGATATTGCCGGGGCTGGGCACGCGAGCGCCACCGGGCGTTTTGATGATGAACAGCTTTTCTACCTGCAGTCTCGAGGAATTGAAGAACTCGACGCGCGCCGCCTCGTCGTGATGGGATTCCTCATCGATGTCATCTCTCGTATCAATGATCCCGAGCTTGTTGCGTCACTGACGGAGCGCGTGCGTAACAAACTCTCCCTCACAGTGGAGGCCTCATGAGCGCAGTAAAGGTATGTAAAGCGGACGATATTTCCGTCGCTAGTGCCGTCAAAGTGACTATCGATGGTGTGCCCATTGCGTTGGTCAAGGATTCCGCGGGAGATATTTTCGCCATCGGCGATGTCTGCAGCCACGGTGAGATTTCCCTCTCCGAAGGGTTCGTCGAGGACGACACCCTCGAATGCTGGGCCCACGGATCGAAATTTACACTCTCCACGGGCGTTCCCCAGAACTTCCCCGCCTTTGAACCCGTGCCGGTCTACTCCGTCACCATCACTGATGGCGACGTCTATGTTGACCCCACTCCGACCACCGCCGACGACAACGCAAAAGGATAGACATGAGCACCCTCACCATCACGAACCTCCACGTTTCCATTGACGGAGAAAACGGGCCTGTCGAGATCCTTAAAGGTGTCGACCTCACCCTAGATCAGGGTCAAACCCACGCCATCATGGGCCCCAATGGCTCGGGAAAATCCACCCTGGCCTACACCATCGCGGGACACCCCCGGTATCACGTCACTGAGGGAAGCATCACCCTCGATGGCGAGGACGTGTTGGCCATGAGTGTTGATGAACGCGCCCGCGCAGGACTCTTCTTAGCAATGCAGTACCCCGTGGAGGTTCCCGGGGTCACGGTGAGCAACTTCTTGCGCACCTCCAAAACTGCCTTGGACGGCAAAGCTCCAGCACTGCGTCAGTGGGTAACCGATTTACGCGCAGCCATGGACGCGTTGCGGATGGAACCTGGGTTCGCTGAGCGCAATGTCAATGAAGGCTTCTCTGGTGGCGAAAAGAAACGCCATGAGATCATGCAACTAGAACTTCTCAAGCCCAAATTTGCGGTGCTGGATGAAACAGACTCCGGTCTTGATGTCGATGCCCTGAAAATCGTGTCCGAGGGGGTCAATCGTGCCCTGACGAACACCTCGTTGGGGGTCATTTTGATTACCCACTACACGCGAATTCTGGGCTACATCAAACCCGATTTCGTGCACGTTATTGTGAACGGCAAGATAGTCGAAAGCGGTGGGCCCGAGTTGGCAGACCGTCTGGAAAACGAGGGCTACGACCGTTACGTTAACCAAGCGGCCTAGGCTCACACTCGGGAGGCAATCGTATGGCAACAGTAGTTCTCAGTGATACCAAATTTGACCAGGTTCAAGAAGGCCTGAAGAACGTTATTGACCCTGAACTCGGCGTCAACATCGTGGACCTGGGGCTTATTTACGACCTCTCCTGGGATGACGAAGAGGATGCACTGATTGTCAGTATGACTTTGACGTCCGCGGGATGCCCGTTGACCGATGTCATCGAAGAGGAAATCACTAACTCGATGGACGGCATCGTCGAGCGCTTTCGGATCAACTGGGTGTGGATGCCACCCTGGGGTCAAGAGCGCATCACTGCCGATGGACGTGACATGATGAGAGCTCTCGGATTTTCTATCTAGACCCCAGCTCCTCCCAGTGCGTCGGTCCAGGAACGGTGACGCATGCTTGAGGTAAAGGATCTTCAGATCCGCATTGGTGCTCGAGTCCTACTCGATAACGTGTCCTTTCGTGTTGATACCGGTGACAAAGTCGGACTCGTGGGTCGCAATGGCGCTGGTAAAACAACCCTCACGCGGGTGATTTCCGGGGAGCTTCCCGCAACAGACGGCCACGTCAACGTCACCGGTGAGGTGGGATACCTTCCCCAAGATCCCCGCGCAGGTGACCCCGATTCCACAGCTCGCTCACGCATTTTGGATGCACGAGGACTTGGCAGTGTGATGGCTGAGATGGGCGCCGCCACACTCGCGATGGCCGATACCGATGAGGCCGTATCGGCAGCAGCCATGAAGAAATACGGTCGACTCAATGACCGTTTTCTTGCCCTCGGGGGATACCAGGCAGAAGCTGAGGCTGCGGCGATAGCCTCCCATTTGAATTTACCGCCGGCAATTTTGGATCAATCACTCGGGACTCTCTCGGGTGGTCAGCGTCGACGCATCGAACTGGCCCGAATTCTGTTTCAAAATGCGCCCCTGATGGTCCTGGATGAGCCAACCAACCACCTCGATGTTGATTCCGTGGTGTGGTTGCGGGCTTTCTTGCAAAGCTATCCCGGGGGAGTGATCGTGATTTCCCACGATGTGGCCCTGGTCGAGCAAACGGTGAACAGAGTGTTTTACCTCGATGCCAATCGCGCCACCATTGATATCTACAACATGTCGTGGAAGCACTATCTGCGCCAGCGCGAAGCGGACGAGGAGCGTCGCCGCAAGGAACGTTCCATTTCAGAAAAGAAAGCCACAGCCCTCCAGCTTCAGGCTGCCCGTTTCGGAGCAAAAGCAAGTAAGGCGTCGTCGGCTAAACAGATGTTGGCCAGGGCTGACAAGATGCTTTCTGGTCTGGAAGAAGTGCGCAGCGTCGACCGTGTCGCGAAGTTACGCTTTCCCGAACCAGCGCCGTGTGGAAAAACACCTCTCTTTGCCCACAACCTCTCGAAGAGCTATGGCTCTCTGGAAATCTTCACTGCGGTGGATTTGGCGATTGACAAAGGCTCCAAGGTGGTCATCGTGGGTCTCAACGGAGCAGGAAAAACAACGCTTCTTCGCATTCTTGCCGGGGTGGATAAGCCCGACACCGGCGAAGTCGAATCCGGGCATGGTCTGCGGATTGGCTACTACGCCCAAGAACACGAAACTTTGGATATCAAGCGCAGCGTATTAGAGAACATGCTCTCGTCCTCGCCTTCTATTGGAGAAACAGAAGCACGCAACGTACTGGGGTCCTTCCTGTTCTCCGGTGATGACGTTCATAAACCAGCTGGGGTGCTCTCGGGTGGGGAAAAGACGCGGCTATCGTTGGCGACGTTGGTGGTCTCGAAGGCCAATGTCCTACTCCTCGATGAGCCAACCAACAACCTCGACCCCGCCAGTCGTGAAGAAATTTTGGACGCGCTCGCTCACTATTCAGGTGCTGTCGTTTTGGTAAGCCACGATGATGGTGCCGTGATGGCACTCAACCCAGAACGGGTGGTCATCATGCCCGATGGTGTGGAAGACCACTGGAGCGAGGAATACCAGGAGCTCATCGCCCTGGCGTAGCACCTCGTTGCTCCAGCAAAGCGTCTTCTTCCTCGGCGTCGCTCGGTTTCCTCAGTTCCTTTTTCTCCACACCTTGTTCCGTGCGATATTCCTCACGCAGAAGCCAGAAATAGGCGAAAAACCCCATCAGAGCAAACACAAACCACTGAAAGGCATAACTCAGGTGGGGGCCCTCGTCGAGGACTGGCTTCTCCAGCGGCAGAGGAGTGAACTGGGGTGATGGGTCCTCTGTGCTGAGACTCACATAGAACTCCTCCACAATTCTCGAGGCCGTCAATTCTTGCATTGCGGAGAGGTCGATACTCGGTAGCTGTCCTTCCGGAGCTCCGCGCCCCGAGAGTGTGGGTTCTCCGGGTTTCAAGCGCCCCGTGACGCTGACTGTCCCCTCAGGCGGCAGGGGAATCCGATCAGGTTGGTCGCTGGCGGAACCCGTGGGAATCCATCCTCGGTCGACAATAATCGTGGTGCTCTGGGTGCGCAGTGGAACGAGGATGGCAAAGCCCACCTGTCCTGAACGTGGTCGCGTGCGCACCAAGATTTGCTCCTCGACCACGTACTCTCCCTGCATCACCACGGGGCGCCACTCGTCACCCTCGGTGAACACCGAGGGGGGAAGAAATTCGCTCAGCTGCGCTACTGGCGCATCGTAGTTGCGCTCCACCTTGTCCATCGCGGACACCGCCTGGTCACGACGGTCCCACTGCCACAAACCTAAGAGTGAGGCGATAGCGGCGAAGACAACGGCGAGAGCCAAATATCCCAACCACCGCGAGCTCAACAATAACCGCAGCATGTCAGCCGACCTCGGAGTCCACGGGAACTATCGACACCGGGAAACCTCGCTGAGAGAGGTAGCCATCAAAGAAATCCTTGTGGTCATCGCACGACAGCCATACTTTTTTTCGATCAGGCGTGTGGATCTTGGGATTGCGCCAGATGATTTGCCAGGCTGGTTCCTCACGGCAGGCCGTCTTCGAACATCTCAGGGTGTCCTGGGAAGCGCCGGGGATAATCACTCAGGCGAATATACGCCAAGCGAGCCTGGGCGAAGTGGTGCCCCGCCACTGGGCGCTCTGGTGACGGAGTTTGCGACCACCACAGCGAAATACGGCAAAATCACCGCGCCGAACGCGGGAAGAAGGAGCCACCAACCCGACACCAAGAAACAGGCGCCGATACAGACCAGTCGCAAACCCATCGCGATGGAGTATTTGACCATTCGAGTGTTGCGCTCGCGCTCAGGCGAAAGCGCCAGCGACGTCACTGCCTGAACTTCTTTCATGGTGCGTTCATCGTAGAACAGCCACCTGCTAATAAGCTCTATGTTTATGAGTACTCCCAGGACAGTCTTAGTCACCGGTGGCAACAGGGGAATAGGTTTTGCTATTGCCGAAACCTTCCTTGCCCAGGGTCACCGCGTCGCCGTCACTGCTCGCTCGGGCACTGGGCCGACAGGGAGCCTCACCGTCACCGCCGACGTGACAGATGGGGAATCACTGGATTCAGCGATTGCCGAGGTGGAAGCAGCACTGGGACCCATTGAAGTTCTCGTAGCCAACGCCGGCATCACCAAAGACACCCTGCTGCTGCGCATGAGCGATGAAGACTTCGAGGACGTCATCAACACCAATCTGGTGGGGGTCTTCCGAGTGACCAAGCGGTGCATCAAGTCGATGCTGAAAGCCAAATTCGGGCGCATCATCATGATTTCTAGCGTGGTGGGGCTCTACGGATCACCTGGTCAGGTTAATTACGCCTCATCGAAGGCCGCACTCGTCGGGTTCGCGCGCTCCCTGACCCGGGAGTTGGGTTCCAGAGGCATCACCACCAACGTCGTCGCCCCAGGTTTTATCAACACGGATATGACGAAAGCCTTGCCTGAGGATCAGCAACAGCAATACCTCAGCTCCATTCCTGCAGGTCGTTTTGCGGAGCCCTCTGAGGTTGCCAGCGCCGTGGCATGGCTAGCCTCTGATGAATCCGGTTATATCTCCGGTGCTGTGATCCCCGTCGATGGGGGCCTAGGGATGGGCCACTAGCCCCAACGCTCAGCCAGTATCCCGAGCACCAGCGACAGATCTGGTTCATTGATGCTTACATCAGCAGCCTGTTGGGCGATCGGCTTAGCCATAAATGCGATACCGACACCCGCCAGGCGCAACATCTCGACGTCATTGCCTCCATCGCCGATAGCCACCGTGTTGAGCAGGTCAATGTCATGTGCCAGCGCCCACTGCTCCAGGGTGCTCGCTTTGGCCTTCGCATCAATGATCGGACCCACCACTTCGCCGGTGAGAACTCCGCCTTTCCATTCCAACCCATTAGCAGCGTGCATATCGAGGTTTAATTCATGTGCCAGAGGGTCGACCATGTCATGAAAGCCCCCGGAGACAGCACCCACCAGGTGACCGAGCTCGTGCGCACGGGAAATAAGCTCTTGTGCTCCCGGTGTGATGCGAACTTGGGAAATCGCGTGGGACATCTGATCCCTCGTGACTCCCCTCAAAGCGCTCACTCGCTGCCTCAAGGACTGCTCAAAATCAATTTCTCCCCGCATCGCCGAGGCCGTAATCCCCGCAACCGTGTTCGCCACATCCTCCGAAATTGCCGCGGCGAGTAAATCGATACCCTCGTCTCGGGTGAGGGTCGAATCCACATCCAACACCACGAGAAACCTCGGGCCGCTCACGCCGTAACCACTACTCCTTTAGCGACCACCGTCACACCGCTGGGAGAAATTGTAAAGCCTCGTGCTCGATCCGCGACGGAGTCCACACCCACCTGTGCACCAGGCTCAATCACCACGTCTTTATCCAGGATTGCGTGTGTGATATGAGCTCCGGCGCCCACCACCACGCGCTCAAACAGTATGGAATCTTCCACATGTGCGCCCGAATCAATCTTCACCCATGGACCCAAGACGCTGCCCGATACCGTTGCTCCCACCACATAACAGCCAAGCGACACCGTTGATTCCGACAGCGAACCAGCGTTACCGTTGGCGTCCTCCACGAATTTTGCCGGGGGAGAATTCCACTGTTGCGAGTAAATCGGCCAGTCGCTGTTGAAGAGGTTAAAAACGGGATCCTTCGACACAAGGTCCTGGTGAGCTTCAAAGAAAGCGTCAATTGTTCCCACATCACGCCAATAGAAACGATCGCGTTCCTTTGCCCCGGGAACGGTGTTGCGCGAAAGGTCGTACACGCCTGCTGTGCCCTGCTCCACAAACGCAGGGATGATGTTTCCGCCCATGTCGTGTTCTGACTCGACATCTTTGGCATCGCTGCGCACGGCGTCAATCAGGGCGCTCGTGGTGAAGACATAGTTACCCATCGAGGCCAACACCTCATCCGGTGAGTCGCTGAGGCCCGCGGCATCTTTGGGCTTTTCGAGAAAACGACCAATCATCCCAGGATTATCGGGGTCGGTCTCAATGACTCCGAACTGATCGGAAAGTTCTTTGGGCTGGCGGATTCCCGCGACCGTAACCGAAGCGCCACTGGCAAGATGGGCGTCGACCATTTGCTGAAAGTCCATTCGGTAGACGTGGTCTGCACCCACGACAACGACCAGGTCAGGCTTTTCGTCGCGAATCAGGTTCAAACTTTGAAAAATTGCATCAGCCGAACCGGCAAACCATCTCTTACCCAGACGCTGCTGAGCAGGCACCGAAGCCACATACGCGTTCAACATTCCGCTCAAACGCCACATTTGGGAAACATGTCGGTCCAACGAATGGGATTTGTATTGGGTGAGCACGACAATCTGACGCAGGCTTGAGTTGATCAGATTAGAAATGGCGAAATCGATCAGACGGTAGTGGCCAGCGAAGGGGACGGCCGGCTTCGCGCGATCTGCCGTCAGGGGCATGAGACGCTTGCCTTCGCCACCTGCTAAGACAATCCCGAACACCTTGGGTGGGGCCATGCCCTCAGCGTAGTCGATGTGGTTAATCCTCACGAGCGTTGAGCTCTCGGTGGAGTATGGTGGGGACAGTTATGGCCACCGTCGCATCCTTCGAATCCGTCGATTTTATTCGCGACTCCCGCACAATTCTTTCCAATATCTCCTGGACTATTGACTCGTCCGAGCGGTGGGTCATTCTCGGTCCCAATGGTGCGGGAAAGACGACCCTCTTGGCGATTTTGGCGTCCTTGGTGCATCCAAGCTCGGGCACGGTCAAGGTTCTCGGCAACGTGATGGGATCGACCGATGTCTTCGAGCTACGGCCACGGGTCGGGTTTGCCTCGAGCGATATGTCCCATCGAATTCCCTTCAACGAAACGGTCACGGATGCCGTGCTCACCGCGGCTTATGGGGTCACCGGACGTTGGCGAGAGGATTACGAAGACATCGATGTTCGCAGAGCCCTGCGAGTGCTCTCTGAATGGCGCCTAGATCACCTCGCTCAGGCCACGATGGGCACCTTGTCGGATGGTGAACGCAAGCGAGTCCAAATAGCGCGTTCCGTGATGACGGATCCCGAGCTTCTTCTCTTGGATGAGCCCGCAGGGAGCTTGGATGTCGGCTCTCGAGAGGACGTCATCGAGATGTTGGACCACTTTGCTTCCGAGTCCAGCTCACCCGCCATGGTCATGGTGACGCATCATGTCGAAGAAATCCCCAGTGGATTCACCCACCTTCTGGTGCTGGATAACGGAAACATTGTTGCCCAGGGCTCTATCGAGGACACGCTCACCGGTGATGTGATGAGCGAGGCATTTGGTCGGCCGCTGTCGATTACACATAACAATGGTCGTTATCAGGCCACAGCATTGTGAAAATACTGGTAAAGTAGCGCTTTGGTCAGCATTAAGAGACGCTGGCACCGTTTCATCTAAGGACTTATGCAATGAAGGCTGACATTCACCCCGAGTACGCTCCCATCGTGTTTCGCGACTTGACTTCGGGGGAGAGCTTTTTGACTCGTTCCACCCGCACGAGCGACAAGACGATTGAATTCGAAGACGGCAACACCTACCCCGTCATTGACGTGGAAATTTCCAGTGCCTCGCACCCGTTCTACACGGGTAAGCAGCGCATCCTGGACTCTGCCGGACGTGTGGAGAAGTTCAACCAGCGCTTCAAGAACTTCGGCGCCTAAATACTCACAGGCCAATCTCCGCTTGCGCGGAAGTTGGGGTCGCCGTGAGTGCGGCGGTATTTCTGGTAGTTCTCAGCCCACGCTTTAGCCCACTCAATTTGTTGGTCGTGGAGCCAATTGGCATCACCGTCTAGCTCGGCGGCAAACTTCGTGAGGATCGCTTGCGCTACCCGGCCTGACGCAATCGCGTCGGCATCGGCCGTGTGGGCGTCATCAAATCGCACCAGGTAATGCGCGGTCGCCATTTGCAGGGTTCGCTTGCCTTTGCGGTAGGTGTCGAGAGCCCGGTCAAGAACCAGAGGGTCCACAATCGGACGAGGATCGCTCAGGGGGCTCAATCCGTGGCGCACCATTTCGTGGTGAAGGATAGAAAAGTCATAACTCGCGTTGTACGCCACGACCGGTATTCCTCGGGAAAGATAACCACCGAGAGTCGTGCCAATCTCTGCGACAACCTCGTGTGCTGGCCTGCCATCACGGGTGGCAATCTCATCGGTGATGCCGTGAACATCGGAAGCCTGTTGAGGGATCGGGACGCCGGGGTTAGCTAACCAGGAGGCAGCCTCCACCGTGTTGCCCTGCGCATCGATAAGTCCCACAAAAGCCGTGACGATACGGGAAGACCGAGTATCCAAACCGGTGGTCTCGGTGTCGAAAACTGCGAGGGTGTCACTCCAGTGGGCCATAGTCACAGAGCCTAGGTTACCGAAGCCTTAACGCCGGCAAGAGAGAGCCAGTAGAAGCTTTGTGGCGGCAAAGCCAAGGTGATGTGTCCTTGCTCGCTCGGTGCGGGAAAAGCGCTCCCACCAAAGACGTCTGTCACTTTGTTCGCCCTGAATTCTTCGGGCAGTGTCAGCGACACGGCGAGGGGGTTATGCGAGAACGAATACACACACAAGACCGTTTCGGGCCGCTCACCCGGGCGACATTCCGCAGCGGGCATGTCCCGAATAAAGGCCAAAGCACTCGGCGAATCCGTGGGCACCACGGTCATGGATCCCACCCCAAAAACTGGATGACTCTTGCGCAGGTGAACCATATTGCGCACCCAGTGCAGCAACGACGCCTGTTGAGCCAGCTGGGTTTCGACATTCGCCGACTGATAGTTATAGACCAGTGACTGGACCACCGGTAGGAATAGTTTGCCCGCATCAGCAGAAGAGAAGCCAGCGTTGCGATCTGGCGTCCATTGCATCGGGGTACGCGAACTATCGCGGTCCTCCAGCCAGATATTGTCGCCCATCCCTATTTCATCCCCGTAGTAGAGAAAAGGACTGCCGGCGAGCGAGAGTAAGAGCGCGTGCGCCAACTGGAGCTCCGAGCGAGAGTTATCCAGTAGCGGAGCAAGGCGGCGGCGAATACCGACGTTGACGCGCATCCTCGGGTCATAGGCATACCAGCCATAGAGCGCCTGGCGCTCCTCCTCGGTGACCATCTCCAGCGTTAATTCATCATGGTTGCGCAGGAAGACACCCCAGGCGGCACCCGAGGGCACCTCGGTCGTCTCTTTCAGCACAGCGTTCAAGCTTGCCGTTTGTTGGGAGCGAAGTGCATAGAAAATTCGGGGCATGATCGGGAAATCAAAAGCCATATGGCACTGGGGCTTCTCTTCAGTCCCCAAATACGCGGCGACTTCGCGAGGCCATTGGTTTGCCTCTGCAATCAACACACGGCCGGGAAACTCTGCATCGATAAAGGCTCTGAATCGCTCCAAAAATTCGTGAGTCTCGGGTTCGCTTTCCCCGCTGCCCTCATCAGATTCGTAGAGGTAGGGCACCGCGTCTAATCGGAAACCATCGACGCCCATGTCCAGCCAGAAGCGAGCAATGTCGTGAATTTCGTCGTGGACTTTGGGGTTGTGGTAGTTCAAGTCAGGCTGGTGAGAGAAAAATCTGTGGAAGTAAAACTGGCGTCGGACGGAATCGAAAGCCCAGTTGGATTCTTCGGTATCGGTGAAAATTACCCGGATTTGTTCTCTGATCTTGTCTGTATCCGACCAGACGTAGTAGTCCCCATAGGGTCCTTGTGGATCCGAGCGTGACGATTCAAACCACGCGTGTTCGACCGAGGTGTGATTGAGGGGTAAATCCATCACGACCCTCATATTCCGGGCGTGAGCCTGGGAGACGAGCTCCCCAAAATCGTCAATCGTGCCAAATTCCGGCAGCACCTGTCGGAAATCAGCGACGTCATAACCACCATCGCGCAGCGGGGACGAGTAAAAAGGCGGCAGCCACAGGGCATCTATGCCCAGCCACTCGAGGTAGTCCAGTTTGCTAATCAGACCGGGGATATCGCCCACCCCGTCACCATCGGCGTCATAAAAGGCGCGCACCATCACTTCGTAAAACACGGCCCGTCGGTACCACTGAGGGTCATGCTCCAACCCGCGATGAACGGAAGGGGGAGAGAAGTCCACGGGCAGTCCTTTATGGGTTTCGAGCTAGGCGAGGCTTTAGTCTAAAGCGCCCAGCAACAGCCGTGCGGACCATTGACCGGGGACACCCTGTCAGCAGTGACTTATCCGCGCTCTCTGGCCTCAACGGGGTTTTGGTCTTCAAACTCGTCCTGAGCAAGCTGATGTGACGCAATCTCCATGGGGTCATCAAACGCAACCAGTTCCAGCGTGCCAGCAACAAGGCTGAAGCTATGAACAGAACAGTTAGTAATCGGCTCCTTATGCAGGCCAGGCGCTGCATAATCGACCACGCTACGAATGACCGCTCCGTGAGCAACGGCGACAATATCCGCGTGCGGGTGCCGAATCGCCATGTCGTGAAGAACCCGAACAGCCCGTTGAGTCACCACTTCCCGGTCTTCCCGACCGGGAATATCTGTTCCCGGGGGATAGCGACGGTCTAAGTCTGCACCGCTGGAGCCCTCCGCCTCACCATAGTTTCGCTCAATCAGATCCGGAACGGTGATGGGGGCGGGCATCCCCAGGCGCTGGGCAATAATTCTTGCCGTTTCGTCCGCCCGAGACAGCGGGCTAGAGACGATGAGGTCGAAATTGTGACCGACCAGGATGTCGCCCAGGGCAGCCGCTTGCGCGCGACCCGTGTCGTTAAGCGGGATATCGCTGACACCTTGAATTCGGCGTTCACGATTCCATTCGGTCTCACCGTGGCGCACAAGAAAAAAACGCGTCATGACACTCCTCGGGGCGCGGCCCCTGTTGCAGTTGCGGCTACGTAGCCTGAGAACGTAAACCCTGCACTATCGAGTCAAGGGTTTCTGACGTTCCACCTTCAATCCTAACGGTTGCCATGCGATCTGCCTTGGTCGGGCCCCTATTGATGATCACGATGGGCTTTTTTCGCTTGTGGGCAAGGGTCACCAACCGCATGCCGGTGTTCACCACCAGAGAAGAACCCGCCACTAACAGAGCGTCTGATCGCTCCAATAAACCAGCGGCTTGGTCAAACACCGAAAAGGGAACCATCTCGCCAAAGAAGACAACCTCTGGCTTGAGTAAGCCTTCGCATAACTCACAGGGAGGAACAACGAAGTCGGCAAATAGCGAGGTTTCCACGTCACCATCGGGCTTCATCTTCCCCTCAAGCTGCTCTCCAGCGATCCAGGGATTGAGCTGCTCAATGGTGGTAGCAATGGCATCTCGGGTGTAAGCCTGCCCACAGTGAATACAGCGAACCTTGTCGAGTCGTCCATGGAGATCCACCACCCGAAGCGACCCGGCTTTATGGTGCAGCGCATCCACGTTTTGGGTGACCACCCCGGAAAATGCCGATGATTCTTCTGCCCGCGCTATAGCGGCGTGTCCCGCATTAGGCCTAGCGCCAGCGAATCGACCCCAACCCAGGTGGGAACCCAACCAATATCGTTGGCGATAGGACGGCGATTCCAGAAAATTCTGCAGGGTCATCGGGTGTGTCTTGGGCGCACCTTCACCTCGATAGTCAGGAATGCCCGAATCAGTGGAAATTCCGGCACCGGTGAGCACCGCCGTTCGTTTACCGTGGAGGGTTTTGATGGCGCGCTCAATAAGCTCTTCTACCTCGGATTGGACGACATCCATCTCTGAGTGAGCTCCCCACCAGTCTTTGTGCGTAATCTGGAGCGTAACGTTCGTTTTTTACGATTATGTTTCGCATTCCAGAAAGCCAGGTGAACGCCCATGCGCTTACACACTCTGGCTGACCCCGATAACCCTGCGGTTTCGGACTATCGACACCTCACTGATGTTGCTCTTCGCACCGCTACCGAACCGGCCTCAGGGATCTATCTCGCTGAATCCCTCCGAGTGTTCGAGCGCGCTCTCAACGCGGGCCACCAACCACTCTCAGTGCTCACCACACCACGCTGGAGTGACGCGGTGTTGGCCCTGGGGGAGAAGTTTCCGGCAGCTACCAAGGACCTTCCGGTCTATGTAGAAGATGCCGGGATGATCGAATCCATCACCGGTTTCAATGTGCATCGAGGAACCCTGGCGAGTATGGCGAGACCACACTTGCCCACTATCGAATCCCTGCTGAGTTCGGCCACCACCATCGTGGTGTTGGAAAACATCGTGGACCACACCAATGTGGGAGCGGCCTTTCGCTCCGCAGCCGGTTTAGGTGCTGATGCGGTCATTGTTTCTGCTTCCTGTGCTGATCCTCTCTATCGTCGAAGCATTCGAGTGAGCATGGGCACGGTCATGCAGGTCCCCTGGACTAGGGCTGCTTCGTGGGCAGAGCTGGTCCAGGCACTTCACGACCAGAATTTTCATCTCGCTGCTTTGGCCCTGGATGACCAGGCCATCCCGCTGGATGTTTTTGCCGCTCACCCGCCAGAGAAGCTTGCGTTGATCCTCGGCACTGAAGGCGAGGGCCTAACTCAACAGGCACTCGATAGCGCCGATTCTGTGGTCAGTATCCCCATGCACGGCGGAGTGGATTCCCTCAATGTGGCTGCGGCCAGCGCTGTTGCCCTGTGGGCCCTTCGCTAGCGAAAATTCCTCGCCGCATCAGCAACACCGAGGTCTAATGTTTCCACCGCATCCGCCACGATCGAGACGACCCCTTGAGGGCTGCGCTCAAGCAGACCCCGCACGATAATCGCAGCACTATCTCGCAAGAGCGTCCGGTAGCGCTTCCACAAACCAACACCACAGATAACGTTGACCAGCCCGGTTTCATCTTCAACATTGAGAAACGTAACGCCCATAGCGGTTGCAGGACGTTGGCGGTGTGTCACAATTCCTGCCACCCAGACCCGCCTGCCTGGTTCATGACTAAGCATCTGCGCCACCGTAGAGACCCCCGATTCACGAAGAGTCTGCCGGGCATATCGCAGGGGGTGATCCCCTGGGGATGCCCCCGTGAATACCCGGTTTGCCATCATGACCTCCTGGGAGGTCATCTGCTCAAACAGAGGCAATCGAAGCGCAGTGGTGGTGTGAGGAAGATATTGCGGGTGTTCCGTGGCGAGATGGCCAGCAGCCCAGATTCCTTCCCGGCGAGATATTCCACAATCGTCCAAAGCACCGGCACTGGCTAACGATTCCAGGTGGCTGGCGCTCAGTCCCACTCGGCGTGAGAGGTCGGTGGCATCGATAAAGGGCCCGCCAGTAAGGCGCTGCGCCACGATTCGCTCCGCGGTATCAACCCCCACCCCGCGGACGCTGGCCAACCCCCACCTGAGCGCCAGATTGGCATCACGACGATGAGTGGTCGTGGGATCCTCACCCTCAGGGTCAAACACAGAAGACGGGGTGGGTTGGTCATAGCGCAGGCAGGAATCACGACCGGTGGGTGTAGCACTCGCACCTTCCCGCGGCTCTACTGATGCTTCGGTGAGCGAATAATTAACCGAAGGCCCCTTAACCACAACGCCGTGGCGTTCCGCATCGGCAACTAACGATGCGGGGGAGTAGAACCCCATGGGCTGCGCACGTAACAACCCAGCAAGAAATACTGCGGGATAGTGCAACTTCAACCAGGAACTGGCATAGACCAGTAAGGCAAAACTCAACGAGTGGCTTTCGGCAAAACCAAAGCTGGCAAAAGCTTGAATCATGCCGTAGATGCGATCTGATGTCGCCGTATCCAAACCGCTCTGTGCCATCCCGTTATAGAGCGTTTCGCGCAGTGATTCGATGCGCTCTAAGCCTCTTTTGGACCCCATCGCGCGGCGCAACAAATCCGCGTCTTCCCCGGTACAGCCACCCACTGCCATGGCTATTTGCATCAACTGTTCTTGAAATATGGGCACCCCCAGGGTGCGTTCCAAGCATTCTTCTAAAGCGGGGTGGGCATACTGCACAGGCTCTAAGCCCGCTTTACGACGAACAAAAGGATGGACCGCCCCACCTTGAATGGGACCCGGTCGAATCATGGCTATTTGAATGGCTAAGTCATAAAACCTGCGTGGTTGAAGCCTCGGCAACAGCGCCATTTGTGCCCTGGATTCAACCTGAAAGACCCCTATTGAGTCAGCGCGGCAGAGCATGTCATAGACACCTGCCTCATCCCGAGGCAACGTGGCAAGTTCCCACGTTTCACCCAGGTGTTCTTCCACAAGGTCAAAGGTGTCGCGGATGGCTTCCAAAATGCCCAGCCCCAGAAGGTCGAATTTGACCAACCCCATCCATTCGCAATCGTCTTTATCCCACTGCAACACCGTGCGGTGGGCCATCCGAGCTGGCTCAATAGGCACCACTTCAGAGACCGGGCGATCAGTCAGGACCATGCCACCGGAATGAATACCCAAATGTCTCGGCAAACTCACCGTGCGCTGAGCCAGGTCTGTCACAGCGGTAGGAATCGTGGTACCGGCGTCGTCGTGAGGCACTCCTGAGCGCTCCACTTGGCGAGAAAAAGCATCCTGTTGACCGGGGCTATAGCCCAGTGCGCGGGCCATATCGCGAATGGCACTTTTGCCTTTGTACTCGATCACGGTGGCCACCTGTGCTGCTTGTCGTCGGCCGTAGCGCTCATAGACATACTGAATAACTTCTTCACGGCGACGGGATTCAAAATCGACATCGATGTCGGGCTCTTCGTCTCGGAGAGCCGAGAGAAACCGTTCAAATGGCAGGTTGTAATAAATCGAATCCACGGCGGTGATATCGAGCAAAAAACACACGGCAGAGTTAGCCGCTGACCCTCGGCCTTGACACAGGATTCCCCGACTACGGGCAAAACGAACAATGTCGTAGACAATCAAGAAATATCCGGCAAAATCTTTTTTCTCTATCAAATCCAGCTCAGCGTTGATTCTTTTCCACACCGCAGGGAGTGGATGAGGGTAACGACGAGGAACCGCTTCAGTGATCAACTCCCGCAAATAGCTCATCGGTGTGTGTCCGGGGGGACACAAAGACCGAGGCAACCCCGGGGTGACTTTTTTGAGCGAAAAACTCAATTCCGCAGCAATGCGGGCGCTGGCCGTGACCGCACCCGGAAAAGCACTAAAGCGTGCAGCCTGCTGAGCACCAGAGCGCAAATACGCAGCGGGTGAAGCGGGTAACCAGTTGTGCAGCGAATCCATACTGGAGCGTGCCCGAATGGCAGCCATTGCTTGGGCAAGATCAGCTTCTTCTGCAGTGGCGTAGTGGACCATTCCGGTAGCGACCACGGGGAGATGATGGGTTGAGGCAAGGGTTGCTAAGAAATCGTTGTGGACGCTATCCAGGGGGTGCTGGTGGTCATACAGCTCGACGACCACGTTCTCAGCGCCAAAGAGCTCCACCAGACGCTTAAGTTCTGCTTCACTGCGGTCTTGTTCGGTGCGCGAAGGCATCCGGGTATGCGGTAAACCAAAACGCACCCCACCTTTACGGCACCCCGTGAGAATCAACCAGTGGCCTTTACCCCTTTCGGCCAAGGTTTCTATGTCACATGCCAAAGTTCCTTTCTCCGGTGTGGCCAAATGTGCGTCGGTAAGAGCAGAACACAAGCGGTGATAGCCCTCTTCCCCTCGGGCCAACACCAGAAGATGCTCTCCAGGCGGGTCCTCAACATCGGTACGAGCCTGGTGGGGCGCTAACGAAATTTCTGCGCCAAATACAGTGGGCATGGCGTGTGCGGCGGCGGCTTCTGCGAATCGCACCACCCCATACATTCCGTTGTGATCAGTAATTGCAAGGCCTTCTAACCCCAGTTGCGCACCTCGTTCCACTAATTTTTGAGGGGCAGAAACTCCATCCAGGAAACTGAAACTGCTGTGCATGTGCAATTCGGCATATTCCACGTGATCCGAGGCTTCTTCACCCGGGATCAGCTCTGGGGCTTGGTAGGGCTGGCGGTGAAACGAGCGCGTGGGCGAGCTGGGTTTTGAAGACTCTGGAGTGGGCGCTTCGGGCGAAACGGGACGAGAAGCGTCGGCGAGGCGGCGTTCGTGCTCTGACCAGGAAATGGGTGGGTTATGCCACCCCATTAGTCATACCGCGCTTCGATATGCCAGTGTTTCGCTTCCGTGGCACTAATTAGCCACCCGATGCCTTCTTCATCAACCACTTGAAGGCGATGGATAAAGCGGCTACTGGCGGGATCCCACCATTTTTCCCACACCGGCCAAGGACCGGCCCACGACCTCAGTTTTCGACGACGCGAACCCGAGACCAGCCAGTGTGGCTGCGCAGACAGTTCTGCTGTGTCAGAGACCACAATCTCAGCACCATCGGCACCGATGACGCCCACGGTGTGGGGGGTGGAAAAAACCGTGGCAGGCAGGGGAGAGGGCAACGCCCCGGGAAGTGGTCCAGGGTTTTTTTCCACCGGTGGCGTATCTCCCCAGGGAGTGAGCGCATGGGATTCGTGTGCCACTCGAGCACGTCGCGGTGACGCCGTGAGCACACCACTGGCTCCCACCATGGATTGCACACGAGAGAGCACATGATGCACTCGACTATCGGGTCCGTGCCCCCACAGACCAGGTTCGTGGGCGTAGGCCTCTTCAGGGTCCAGTGCGGCATAACGCACGGCAATAAGACCAGGCGGAAAATCGGTATTTTCGCCGGCACGGTCACGAAAACACTGGTCCAATTGCCATCGGACCCGATCCACTAAATCACTGGCAGAAAAGAAACGAGGATGCACCCAGGTGCGCTCGTGCACGGTGGCATCGTCAAAACTCAAGGTGACACGTACCTGGGTACACACCCACCCCGCTCTGCGTAGTCGGTCACTGTACTGCTGGGTTGCGGTGCGAATAGCAAACGCAACTTGCTCCGTGAGGGAATAAGGCTCTGGCAGATCAATAGTTTCTTCGGTATCCACCGGTGCATCGTTGAGCGCCAGGGGAGAGCCACCCAAGCCTGTGGCCAAGCGATAGAGCTCTTCGCCCCTGGTTCCTAAACGCTCACGGATCGCCTCGACTCCCAGGGCAACGAAATCTCCCAGGGTGTGCACCCCCAAACGCCCCAACAGCGAGATAGTGGCCTCATCTTCCAAGACGGCGATCGGCATGTCCGCTAGAAATACAGCTGACTGTCCCGGCTCGACTGCTCTCACCGGATAAAGCGCTGTGGTGTGTTGAGCAGCAATGACGGCACTAAAAAGATCATCAGCAATCCCTACCCGAGCGGTTGCTAAAGGCTGACTTCGATGCACCGCATCCATCAGCATCCTGGCGGAGGCTTCCTCGCTGCCATAAAAACGGGCAAGCCCTCGAGCGTGGAAAGCGACCAAGCCTGGTGCGATCAACGAGTGCTGGGGCACACACGCAATCAAGTCAATAATGACGCGCTGAAAAGAAGCGTGATCCCGGTGCGCATCACTTGCCGCTAAGACAATGCTGGGACACGTGAGATGGGCATCTCGGCGTTTCATGCCCACACGCACTCCCGCCTCACCGGCTTCTCTCGAGCACTGAGCAATAGCGCCCTTGTGCACAAGAGCCGCGGGAATACCCGGTGTGATTTCCGGGAGAGAATCATCCTGATAGGCAGCCACCAAAGACCACTGCGGACACCACACCACCAGACTGCGTCTCATGAGATTAGCCCGCCTGACGGTGGTGAGCGATATCAATCACAGGAGCATGGTGAGTCTGTTCGTGAGCCCCCCAAGCGTCAATCACCATCTCGCAGGTGCGTACTGGATGCCCATGGCGCGGTGTGGAACTCATGGACATACGATGCTCGTGCAGCATTCCACTGCCCTGCCTGAGACCACTCCACTGGTGCCGCACTTGAATGCTGGCTTCACTACGCGGCCAGGCATCGCGCACCAAAAGGGTGGCTTCTCTTTCGCGTAAACGTCCCGTGAGCGTAGAAAGCATGCGATCCGATGGCGCCGGTATCGAACCCAACGCCACAATCCCCACCACATCAATCAAGGCGGCCACGACGGCAAACCATTGCTCCCCGGGGTGGGGGACCACTACCAAGCGATCAACATTGACACCCATTTCTGACGCAGCGGCAAGCCCGAGGTCGGGAGCACCCACCACCGCGCACCACGTACCGCTTTGAGAAGGCTCGGCGAGCAAAGCCCACAGCAGAGACGCAGAAGAGTCCACTTGGTAGATAGAGCCACGAGAGAGTCCTCGCTCCGGGAAAAGATTAGCCACCGCTTGGCTCACCGGAAAGACTCGATGCTCGACTGTGGTTTTTTGCATCGCGTGAATACGCTGCTGCAAAGCATGCACCTCAGCGCGCGCTGGTGGCGCGCCTTCCAGAGTGAGTGCGGGGGACATAAAGCTATATTCGAACATTTGTTCGATTGTGTCAACATCCACTGACACCGGGGAGCACAACAGGGCCCTCCACCGAAGTGAAAGACCCTGTCGTCGCGTGCGCGAGGGGGGACTTGAACCCCCACGCCCTTTCGGGCACTAGCACCTCAAGCTAGCGCGTCTGCCATTCCGCCACCCGCGCGCACATCGTGTAAAGATTCAACACGTTGCGACCGAGACACGACATTACCACTAAAGCTCCCACCGCATCGTGTTCTACCCAGTAGCGTTAGAACCATGGGGCTATGGGAAGCGATACTGCTCGGCATTGTTCAAGGTCTCACCGAATTTCTTCCGGTCTCCTCCAGCGCCCACGTGCGGATCGTGGGGGAGTTCCTCCCCAGCGCCACCGACCCCGGTGCCACGTTCACAGCCATCACCCAAATCGGCACCGAGCTGGCCGTATTGGTTTATTTCGCCCGCGATATCGGCAACATTCTTGCTGGGTGGTTTCGCTCCTTGGGGAAAAACCGCTCCTGGTGGCGCGACGCCTCTGCGTTAGATCGCACTAATGCCCGGCTGGGCTGGCTCATCATTGTGGGAACACTTCCCATCGTTGCGGTGGGATATTTTGCGCAGGAATACATTCGGGGCGCTTTTCGATCTCTATGGCTCGTGGCGAGCGTCCTCATCATCTTTGGCCTGATTCTTGCTGCTGCTGACTGGTGGGGGAAAAGAAACCGCGATTTAAGCACCCTCACCACACCGCACGGCCTGGCTTATGGGATGGCTCAAATGTTGGCCCTTATCCCTGGCGTTTCACGCTCAGGCGCCACAATCGCGATGGGGCGAACCCTGGGATACGACCGCGTCTCTGCCACCCGATATTCCTTCTTGCTGGCCATACCGGCTGTTCTGGGAAGTGGCTTTTATGAACTCAATACCGCTCTGAGCAACCCCGGTGCCTCAGGGCCGTTTAGTCTTTTCGACACAGTTGTAGCCACCGTGATGGCTTTCATGATCGGGTGGGCCGTGATTGCCTGGCTGATGCGCTACATCAGCACCCGGAGCTTTTTGCCCTTTGTGATCTATCGCTTGGTGTTGGGATCAGCGCTCTTAGTGGCGCTTTCTAGCGGTGTTATTGACCCGCTATGACTCGTTAGAGCTTGGCCTGTCGGGGCGGCTTTGGAGATATTTCTCAAATTCTTGAGCAATCGCATCACCCGATGCTTCTGGAGCATCCGCGGCGTCTCTGGCCTGCTCAAGCTGGTCAATATAGGCCGTCATATCGTCATCTTCAGCGGCAAGAGCGTCAATTCCCTCTTCCCACGAGGTCGCCTCCGCTTCTAATTCTTCCCGGTCAGAGACGATGCCCACCATCTGCTCTAAACGCTCCAGCAGAGCCAGGGTGGCCTTAGGCGACGGTGCGGTGTGGACGTAGTGGGGCACATGGGCCCACAAGTGCACAGCGGGAATGCCGACTTCTGCCGCCGCCAACGACAACACCGTGAGGACACCCACCGGGCCCTCATACGTGGATTTTTCAATGTCGTATTTTTCACGAATTGCCGCGTCATTACTGGTGGCGGTGACCCGTACCGCGCGCGAATGTGGAACATCAGCCAACATGGCGCCTAAGAAAACAATGCCCTCAATGCCATAGGCCAGTGCGTGGTCGACCATGGCGCTAGCGAACGAACGCCACAGCCTGGAGGGCTCTTGGCCGGTCAGCACATAGGGTGATTCGACATCACCAGCATCAGGTCCAAACAAAGTCACATCGGGCCACTTCAAGTAGCGCAGACCATCACTGCCTTGCTCGACCAGGGGGCGAGTGAGTTGGAAGTCGAAATATTCTTCGGGATCCACCTGGGTCAACGCGCTGAGATCACGTTGTTCCACCAGAATGTCGGCGGCATCACTGGCGGCATCGCCGGCGTCATTCCACCCTTCAAACGCGACAATCAGAACTTTGCTGGGGTCGCTCAAAGGTGTTTCGCTCATGCATCCTCCGCTACACCTACACTCTAGCGCTCCTGCGCCAAGGACTAGACTTGCTCGTTGTGGGCACAGAATCTTTACAGGCTGTTTTATTCGACATGGACGGCACGATTATCGATTCCGAACCCTATTGGATGCGCGCCGAGCGCGAACTCGTCGAGAGTTTCGGGGGCACCTGGAGCGACGAACAAGGCTATGCCCTGGTTGGAAGTGGCTTGTGGAATTCGGCCAGCCTGATTAAAGCGGCCGGTGTCGAGCTCGAACTCGATGACATCGTGCATCACCTCAGCAACCGAGTATTGGAACAAATCAAGGATTCTGTGCCGTGGCGCCCCGGTGTTCGCGAGGTATTGGGCACCATTCTTCAGCGTGGTCTTCCCTGCGCGTTAGTGACTATGTCGTTGCGCAAAAATGCCGAGGCTCTTGCGGAGGCAGTGGCGCAGGAGTTGGGCGCCCCCGTCTTTCATGCCATCATCTCGGGTGATGACGTGAGTGCGCCCAAACCCAACCCAGAAGCGTATTTACTGGGAGCCCAGGCGTTAGGTGTTCCGATTTCCCACACCGTGGCTATCGAGGACTCCAGCTACGGCGCTGCCAGCGCTTTTTCTGCCGGTGCGGTCACGATTGGTATTCCCCTGCATGTCGATATACCCCGGGATTACGTGCACGAAATCTGGGATTCGCTGGACGGGAAGTCTCTCGAAGACTTAGAAGCTAGCTGGGTTCGCCACCACGGGGGTCGTTCGTAATGGAACCTCGCCGCGGCCCTTTTGTCTTGGGCGACCACGTTCAATTGCGCGGGCCCAAAGGCAATTTGCACACCATCACGTTGGAAACCGACGGGACATTCCACACTCATAAGGGAGTGCTCTCGCACAATGACCTCCTCGGCGCACCCGAAGGATCCGTGGTCTCGACCGACAGTGGGGTGGCCTATCTAGCGCTGCGGCCCCTGTTAGGTGATTTTGTGCTCTCGATGTCGCGTGGAGCAGCCATTATTTACCCGAAAGACGCAGCCCATATCGTCGCGGTCGCTGATATCGCTCCGGGTCATCACGTGCTCGAAGCGGGTGTCGGCTCGGGCGCTTTGACGCTGTCTATTCTGCGAGCAATCGGTGAACAGGGTTCCTTGGTGTCCATTGAGCGTCGCGAAGAATTTGCGGAGATTGCCCGTGCAAATGTCGCGATTTTTAATGCCGAAGTACCGCCCCAGTGGCAGTGCGTGGTCGGTGATTTCCAAGAGCGGGCCCTGGAATTGGAGCAACACAGTGTCGACCGCGTGGTGCTCGACATGCTCGCTCCGTGGGAATGCGTCGATGCGGTCACCCACGTCCTGATTCCTGGGGGAGTGCTCGCAGTGTATGTGGCCACAGTCACCCAACTCTCGCGCGTCGTAGAAGCGGTGCGCGCTTCAGGACGGTTCACCAACCCCGAGTCACAAGAGGTGTTGATCAGGCCCTGGCACGTCGAGGGTCTTGCCGTGCGACCCGAGCACCGCATGATCGGTCACACCGGTTTTGTCATGACCGCGCGCATCGTTGCCCCCGGAGTAGAAATTCCCGCCGTGAAACGTCACCACACGAAGCCCGAATATTCCACCGAAGATGTCGAAGCATGGACTCCCGGTGCCACAGGACAGCGTCACGCCAGTGATAAAAAGATTCGGAAAACGATTCGGCAAGCGCAGTCCCGGGTAGAGAAGTCCCTTGGCGATAACACCACAGACGACGCTCAGTAGACTAAGGCCATGCCTCAGTTCTCCCTGCCCAACGTTCTCGTCATCGGTGCCATTATCGTGGCCGGAGGTGTGGGCGTTGGCGTGGCCAGCGTGTCCGCCATGGAGTCCGCCGGCGCGTGTGAAATCCCTGTCGCGGAAGGAAAAGCATCTGCTTTAGTCTCCGCGGATCTTTCCGATCCAGCCTCACCCCAAGTTTCTTTTCCCACTCCATTGGTCACCGCCGGCGCCGAGCTCTCCGTGCTATCGCCCGGCGAGGGCGAGCCTGCCCGCGTGGGCGGTGCGGTGGACTTTGATGTCAGCGTTTTTGTGGGTTCCGATGGTCAGTATCTGACCGGTTCTGGTTATGACCCGCTCAACCCGGTGAGACGCTTAGTGGTGGATACCGATGAAGAATTTTTTGGCACAATCCTGGCCTGCCAGAAACCAGGTGCTCAGGTCATCGTGACGGCGCCCATCGTGGATGTTTTCGGACCCATTGAGGGTGATGACTACGTCAATGATGACTCCACCGTGGTGTTGGTGATCGATGTTCACAACACCTATTTGGCCAGTGCGAATGGCTCTTCACGTCTTCCTCAATCCGGTATGCCCACTGTGGTGCAAGCGCCGACGGGGGAGCACGGATTGAGCTTCCCCAACGCTCCCATTCCCGATGAGCTGCGTATCTCGGTATTGAAGCAGGGCAGTGGTGACCGAGTAGAGCAAGGCGATGTAGTCGTCACGCACTACACCTCGGCTGTGTGGAACACGAGAGAAGTCTTTAGCTCCAGCTTCGAGCGAGGCATTCCACTGTCGTTGATGGTCGAAGACCTCTACACCTCCACGTCGGGCTCGGGCATCATTCCAGGTTTGGTTCAGGCTCTGGTCGGCCAAAATGTTGGATCTCAGGTATTGGTCTCGGTTCCTCCACAGCTTGGTTACGCTCCCGGCGGCGCTCCCGCAGGGGTTCCTGATGGCGCAACGCTGGTCTATGTCCTCGACATTGTGGGCGTGAGTAACTAAGGCCCTGTGGTGGCTCGAGCTTCTAGGATGAGCGTGTGAGCGCTTCCGCCCAGTTAGTCAATCCGGAGGATCGTCTTTTCCACCTCATCCTCGCTCTCATGTCGAGCTCGCACGGACTGAACAAGGACCAGATTCTCTCCACGGTGCGGGGATACCGCGAGGACACCGAAGCGGGAATGGCGCGCGAAAGCATTGAGCGGCGTTTTGAACGCGATAAAGACGCGCTACGCAGTTTGGGAATTCCTCTCGAAGCCACCATTCCGCCCGAAGACGATGGCAACAACAAAAACACCCTCTATCGCATCCCCAAAGGCGCCTACGACCTCCCCGAAGACATTGAATTCACCCCTCGCGACATTGCCCTGCTCAACCTCTCCGCCGCGGTCTGGCGGGAAGGAACACTCTCGAAAGACGCC
>Ga0209251_1000750_pt1 | contig 28099 bp, 23 predicted proteins | sample SaaInlV_100m_DNA_6_FD_184665 | JGI IMG/M metagenome (GOLD analysis project Ga0209251, IMG submission 184665) | Marine microbial communities from expanding oxygen minimum zones in the Saanich Inlet - Saanich Inlet SI073_LV_10m_DNA (SPAdes) (version 2) | ecosystem: Environmental > Aquatic > Marine... | reverse complement strand
AAACCCTCCTTATGAGACAGCGGTTAAACGGCCTGCAATTACCTCGTCGCAGGTTAGTCGTCTTAGATTCAAACAATATTCACGCGCTAATCTTTCTGACACGAGGATCCAGCAATGCGACTCGGCCATATCAATATCTTTGTGGCCAACCTTGTGCAATCAGTCTTGATCCGCGTAAACGCCACCCACAAAGGCTATCGATTCCCTTGAGCCAGGCGATCGCGATGCACGTTAGAAAACGGTTATGCTTAAGGTCAAGACCAATTCAGAGCGCTTTATGGATATTGACTTTTATTGGGATCCTGGCAGCACCAACACTTACTTCGCTTGGCACCTGCTGAAACCCATCGCGGACCTTCATGACGCGCGAATCAAACCGCACTGTTTCAATTTGGGATACGTTTTCCGGCAAAACCGGTATGCCTTAACCGATGAACCACTTGCCAAAATGCGGAACCGAAAACGGGATCTGATGCGCTGGGCCGCACGCTACGAGCGACCTTTTAGGATCCCGGATCAATTCCCAATCAAAACCAGCCGAATTCTACGAGCCGCCGTTGCCATGCGGGCTTGGAATCAGGAAGCGGCCTTTATCGATGCGGTCATGACCCAGTACTGGGAGCAAAATGATCACAGCATTGCAGGCGATGATGCTTTAGTGGCGCAAGCCCAACAATTTTCGATTCCAGAAGACCAATTTCGGACGGCCTTAACGGCGGATGAAACAGGCCAAATCGTCGTCAACGAAACCCAAGGCGGCTTGGATCGAGGCGTTTTTGGGGCACCAACAGTTGTCATCGAGGAGGAGATTTATTGGGGCAAGGATCGGATGGATTTCATTGCACGGCATTTGGAGACGGGGCAAGCCGAGCAGGCATCGCCGATCTAAACACTGACGCGAAGGCCAACGCTCAGGCGGTTGCGAGTCAAGACGTCGCGCCCTTCGAGACGAGATCGACGCGCCTTAATTGTTACGCGCGACGCGGCCCTTAAAACAACTGTTCGAGGGGTTTTTTAATGAAAGGAAATTGTTGATGAGGACTTCTGCGCCAATCCATGACGTCGGTAACCGAAAGGTTTTCGCCCAACCAACTCGTGTCCGCCCCGTGGCCATGCCACGGGCCAACATCGCAAGCAGCGCAATGAGCCATTGGCGACGCAGCCTCTGCGCGAATATCCTCAACCCGCAAGTCAGCGCGCTTTTTAGGCGCTTACCAATTGCTGCAAAACCGCGAACATCGCGCCACGCGGCCCGATGGCCGGGATCTATCCGATTTTTAAGCCACACGCGTCTATCGACGTTGCACGCCCTATTTTGGGCGCTGTTACTATCTTGCCAATCCGCGCGGACAGAATCAGACACCCCGCCGAGCCTGATGCTCGGTACGTTAACGGTGACTGGTGAAACCTTGAACGAGGAGACGATTGAAGTCTTTCGAGGCATTCCGTTTGCTGCGCCACCGGTTGGCCCTCTGCGGTGGATGCCGCCCCAACCGCTATCAGGCACCCCGCAGCAATTAACGGCCACGCGCTTTGCACCGGCCTGCTACCAAGGCGAGCACATCACCAACTGGTACCAAGGCGTTGTTCAAGATTTTGGCGGTGACCCAAGTGTCGTCAAACCGCCCCAGGTTAGTGAAGACTGCCTATACCTCAACCTTTGGCGACCTAAGGGCGAAAAGGCGCCTTTGCCAATCGTCGTCTTCATCCACGGCGGCAGTAATCGAGGCGGCTTCAGCTATGAACCCAATTACCTGGGCCATCGTCTAGCAGCGCAAGGCGTGATCGTTATTACAATCGCTTATCGCGTAGGGGCCTTCGGCTTTTTTTCTCATCCAGCGCTTGCTGATAGCAATTTTGGACTGCTGGATCAAATTCAAGCCTTACGGTTTATCAAACAACACAGCCAGGCCCTAGGCGGCGACCCCAACCGCATTACGATTATGGGTGAATCCGCTGGCGCCAACAGCATTAACTTCCTAATCGCCTCACCCTTAGCACAGGGTCTCTTTCAGCGCGCAATCCATCAGAGTGGCGGCTCGGCCGTAGATCGAGAGACTGACCCAGCGCCGGCCCGGAAGTTAGGGACTCGCTTAACGCAGCAGCTCACCGGATTAAGCGGTCAGGCGGCGCTGGCGGCGGCAAAACAGCTGCCGCCCAATGAGGTCCTCGCGGCCGCTGAATCCGTTTATGCCGGTTTTTATTTTGACCCGGTTGAGGACGGCACGAGTATTGTGATGCCGCCACGGCAATCACTGGATACGGGCGCGGTGGCACCCATCGACCTACTCATCGGCACCAACCGAGATGAATGGCTCATGTACTTAGACCCCAAGCAAAAACTCGATGATTGGTTGGCCGAGCGTCTGACCGAAACCCAGCGTTCTGCGGTCCTGCCGCTGCTGCCCCAATTTCCATCGGCCACACGAGCGTTGGATGTCCTCATCACGGCCCAAGTCTTCGTTTGCCCTTCCCTGCGTTTGGCCGCGCATCAAAGCGGCATTAAAAAATCAGTGTATGTCTATGAATTCAATAAGATTCGCCCTGGCAAGATGGCGGCATCCATGGGCGCATACCACGGGGCAGAACTGCCCTATGTCTTTGATACGCACGACGATTGGCTGCCTACCGATGAAACCGATCGCGCCCTCACGATCCTGATGCAGCATTACTGGGCGAATTTTATCAAAACCGGCAACCCGAACTCGAGCGCGGCGGTGCCGTGGCCGCCGTATCAAACCAGCTCAGAACGAGTGCTGCGCCTTGACGCCACAAGCGACGTGGGGCAGCCTGCCAGCGCGGCAATTTGTCGCGCACTTGCGGCCCATTAAATGCGGTTGAAAGCGTTTATCGAGGTTTAAAATAGCCCGCCGAATGCCGCGATTTAGGCCGCAATTTTTGTGGCCACAGCACTTTTATCAAACGCCAAGATGCATTAGGATCAGAGGGTATTCAAAAATGCTGTTTACCGCTGGGCCGGTATCGATCAATCTTTACATCCCATTGATCACGAACTGCCCAGATTCATCATCATCATGAACTCGGATCACGATATGACTTATAAAAAGCCCACAGTCCCCAATCATCCCTTTCGTCGAAGAATGCTGGTTAGCAGCATTGCCGCGGCCCTTGGCACCACCAGCGTCGGTTTCAGCTACGGCGCGGAAATCGAAGAAGTCGTGGTCACGGCACGACAACGTGCTGAGTCCTCACAAGACATTCCGATGATGGTGCAGTCTATTTCCGGTGAGGAAATGGAGAAGCGTGGCATCACAACCTTGGAAGACTATGCTCGATTTGTCGCAGGCCTCAATATTTCAACGACAACGCCTGGCCAGAATACCATCGTTTTCCGTGGCGTCAGTGACGGCGGCGGTTTCCTTGTCGATCCAACGGCGGCCATTTATCTCGACGAACAACCGATGTCCGTCACCTCAGCCGCACCGGATGTCTACCCAATCGATTTAGCCCGAGTCGAAGCGCTAGCCGGCCCGCAATCAACGCTTTATGGCGCCTCGTCACAGAGTGGCGCCGTCCGGGTGATTACCAACAAGCCTGATGTGACGGAATCGTCTGCCAATGTCGGCTTTGGGGTGGGTCAAACGCGCAATGGCGGTAGCAGCCACGAGGTTGACGCCACGATCAACGTTCCGCTTAGTGATAAGGTTGCAATCCGCTTATCTGGCTTTAAATCTGAAGATGCCGGTTACATCGACAATGTGCTCGGTACAACGGTCTATGACGACGTGTTTGGAACGGGTCTTGGCGGCACTAAAACCAACAGTGGTCTCGAAGCAGAAGATGTTAATAATATCGAGTGGCAAGGTGGCCGAGCCGCAATCCGCTGGCTGGTTAACGACGCGTGGACGGTGACCGGCACGGCGAATTTTCAAGATTTGGCGGCTGGCGGCTTCAACGACTATGACCCCAACATTGGCGATCTAAAAACCGTCAAGTTTGCTGAAGAATTTCGCACCGACGAATGGCTACAAACCAGCCTGGTGATCGAAGGCGATTTAGGTTTCGCACAATTGGTCTCAGCGACTTCTTATTACGATCGCGAGATTGTTTATCAGCACGACACCCAATCCTATACAGCCTACTTTCATTATGCTTTTGGTATCTATTACGGTTATCAGACCTATAATTTTGGCGAAGAGCCTACCGGGTTTTTGAATCAACCCTATGAATTAGATAGCTTCACTCAGGAATTTCGATTGACGGGCGGTTCGGACCGAACCAACTGGACCGTTGGAGCTTTTTATCAAAAGAGTGAAGAGTTCTGGGACTTCTATACCTATATTGACGGTTATCGCGACTCACCCGCCTTCGAAGCCTGGAGCTACTACTACCCTGGGATTGCGCCAACCGATGCCTGGTGGAACTCCTTCCAAGGCACCAAGCGAACCGACAAAGCCGTTTTTGGCGAAATGGACTTTGACATTATCGAGGACAAGTTAACGGCCTTGGTCGGTGGCCGCTGGTACCAAGTGGATCGAGAACTCAGTTATACGGTGGAAAAACCCGATTCAAGGGTCGATCAGCAGCTCCCCAATCGAGAAGCCGAGGATGACGGATTCATTCCAAAATTAGGCCTTGAATGGCACGTCAATCCAGATGTTATGCTCTATGGCGTCTACTCCGAAGGTTACCGAGTGGGCGGCACCAACCGAGGACGAACGAACGACAATGGGGGCGCAACACTACCCGTTGATTACGAGTCAGACATTCTTGAGAATAAAGAGCTCGGCTTGAAGTCTCAATTCGCGAATGGTCGGGTTCAACTGAATGCCGTCCTATATCAAATGAATTGGGCCGGCATGCAGCTTGAAGTGATTGATCCTAGCAATGGCTTGAGTGCCTATGGCGGAGACGGCAACGTGCCCTTTCAAGTTGTTGTCGGTAACGTTGGCGATGCCGTGGTTAAAGGTTGGGACTTCGATCTAAAAGCCCTGTTAGGCGAGAACGTCGAAATCGGTTTCAACATGACTAAAATCACCCAAGCCTATGTCGAGGGGCAAGCCTTTTATGATGAACCGCGGGTACCGGGTGGGCAAATCCCATCGGGCTTAGAGCCGCGCTCCTCACTGCCTTTATTTGCGGATAAGTCCTGGTCAGCCTACGTCGATCTCTCGGGCTTTGACTTGCTCGGTGCCAGTGGCAATCTGCGGCTTCAGCACAATAATGTGGGCGAGTCTTTTAATCAGCTCACAGGCGGTTTTCCGTCTTATAAATTGAGTCAAGGCGACTATCACGTAACGGACGCCATCTTCAGCCTTGAAACCGACGGCTGGAGCGCCCGAATTTACGTCAATAACATTGCCGATTCCCGCGGAATTTCCTACGAGGACACGCAAGATTTTGATCAGATTTGGGGGGGGAATAGCTCGAGCGTAATCCGCCCAAGAAACTTCGGAGTTTCTTTTAGGAAGTACTTTTAAAAAAACCACCTGACCAGTCCAGGCATAAAAAAGCACGCTTAAGCGTGCTTTTTTATGCCTGATTCAGATCCTCCATCGAAACAGCTGATTTTCAAATCAGCATCCCATGCGGATGCCCTAAAAGGGCCAAACCTCCAAGCCGTGAATCGCATTTCGGATATCCATGGTCAAGTTAACGCCAGTCAATCGGCGGTCAGCTTGCAAATCAAAAACAGTAATCGTTGAGGGCGAACTTCCCACCGCAACGCATTGATCATCAATCACACATAGTCCACGAGCAAAGCCCTGCCGCGCCACTTTACTGCTATCAACCCCCGCATAATCTAATTCCGCCTCGGGATACAGGATGATCTTTTGAGCAAAGGATTGGCCCAAACGATCCACAGCGCGCACCACATTGCTCGCCGTATCATTAAACAAAACCCCGCCTTTAAACGGTTGCGCATTGTGGCAGCCCGTTGGCAAGCTACAAACCATTTCAACCTGCATTTCGGCATTGACCCGCAACAACGCGCCGGTATTCAGACCGCTAAAAAAAATGCCGGCATCGGAGACCGAAACCATATTGATATGATAATTGTTGGCAAAGGGCGGCCCACCCCGCGCGTTCGGGTCAAAGCGCTGCCCGATCCAATCCTGACCATTTTTACTAATGTACAAACCCCATATGAACGCTCGAGTATTGAGATTAAAAACGAGCAGTGAGTCATAACCAGTGGACGTAAGGAATAATAGATGATCCTTGCGACTGATCTCATGACAATGTTTTAAGTATTCATTGCGATAGGATGCAATCAGCTGAAAATCGGGTGAATAGCAAAAGAGCTCATCACTGGCGGCGATCCAAACCGCATCCGCCGTGAATTCAATCCCTCGTAAGCCCCGATCCCAACCTCGTCCAGCGAAGTCGATCTCACCACTATTCCAGTCGATAACCTGATCAACCTGCTGCGCGCCAAAGTCCACAAGATAAACACCGCCGTGGCTCTGTCCCTTTTGACTGCCCCGAACCACGGACGTTGCAATGAGCTTTGGTAAGCGCACGGTCACGACCCCGGTACCCACTGATCCTCGGCCGGCAACACTGGCGAGAGCACCTGGCGCAATTCGTCCAAATGCGGACCAAAACGTTTCCAGGTTGCAACAGAGCCCTGATAGATTGGTTGACGGACCTGCTCAGAACTGGCGGTGCGAACTGCCCGCTTCGTTTCATGAAAATTGACACAATTGTCTTCGAATTCAAGACCACAAAAATCGAGAATTCGACGGACCTGAGTTTCAAGATCGGCAACAACCGACTCGTACTGCACATGCAGTACCTGGCCCGGCAGCACGTCATCCCAATGCGTCATCAACTGCTCATACTCTAAATAGAATTCGCCCAGTTCAAACAGGTCATAGGTGAAGGTCTGCCCTTTCGCAAAGTGCTGCTTGAAACAGCCGATGCAACTGTCCATCGGATGTCGACGGGCATCGATAATTTTTGCGTTCGGCAGTATGGCCTTTATAAAGCCAACATAGGCGAAGTTGTTCGGCATCTTGTCGGTAAAAAACGGCGCTTGCCCTCTGTGCCTTTGCGTTTGGGCAAGGTATTGTTCGCCAAAGGCCGTCAATGCGTCAGGAGCAAGCTCCGGCATCGACAGCGGAAAGGACCTTCCGGAACGTTTATCGGTAATCGATTGCGCAATCATACTGATATCGGGTAGTTCGCTCGTGCCATCAACCAAACTGTGGCTGGCGAGGATTTGCTCAAGGAGCGTCGAGCCCGATCTTGGCAGACCCAATATAAATATTGGGTCCGGTCGTTGGCATCCTGCTGCTGCGGCCGCTTGCTGGTCAAAAAACGCATGCCCAAACGCTTCTTTCATTTTTTGGTGGGCAATTTCAGTTTGTACCGGATCATAGGCAATACTGTTGCGATGAGTCTTGTTTGCCAGCGCGTAGTAATGGAAAGACTGATCAAAGTCCTTCTTGTCCTCATAGGCCTTGCCTAAAGTGAACGCGAAGTGGACTTGGCAGTCAATGGGTAACCCGGCGCTTTCCAATCGAGACGCCATGTCCGCAATCTCCGCATCATTGAATTGAAACGTCTTTAGATTTGCCAAACTGTAGTAGGTCTCTCCAAAATTCGGTCTCAGCGCAATCGCCCGCCGGTAGGCTGCTATCCCACCCGCTTGATCACCCACGGTTTTAAGGACGTGCCCCAAGCCAATATGAGCGCCGGTAAGATTAGAATCGAACGCCACGGCTTTCTGATAGGATTCTATTGCACGCTCAGGTTGCGCTGCCATTGCGAGCGCAGCGCCTAGAAAGTAGTGTGTTACGGGATTATTCTGATCGAGCGTCACGGCATGCTCGAGGGCGACAACCGCCTCTTCGTAGCGGTTCAGCTCTTTTAGCACTGAGCTTAAGTCATGCCAGGCAGCAACAAACCTGGGCGCAATCTCCGTGATTTTCAACAGCAACTGTTCCGCATCGTCAAAACAATGCGCGTTAATCGCAATCCGTGCCAATAAGAGCGCCGCATTAACATCCATGGGGTTGTCTTGGAGGATCGCTTGCGCAAGTTGCTCGGCGGCGCGAAATTTACCTTCGGCAAACAGCCGCGAAGCCTGTTCTAACTTTGCTTGGGTTGGCGACAAAGCAGACGCCTTTGCCAAGGCCCTTTGAGCCGACTCTGATCGGCCAAGAGCGGACAGCGCCCCACCGAGCTTCGTAAAAATCGCTGGATTATTCGGCATCAACTCGGCCGCCTTCTCAAGCAAGGGGAGCGCCGCTGCGTGCTGGCCCTGATTGAGTAGCACCGTCCCCAGATCCTCATGAGCACGCGCATGACCCGGGGCCACCCGTATGGCGTGGCGCAAGCATTCCTCAGCTTCCAGCCATTCATTGCGCTCCGCCAAGATGGTGCCGAGGAGCGCCATAAAATTAACGTCTCCCGGGTCTCGCTGGATAGATTCACGGCACACGGATTCTGCCTCTGCTCGGGCACCACTTTTGAGTAACGAGATGACCCGTTCAAAAACCTGACGGGGATTTTTTTGATCAGACATTGACGTTCTCTTTTCAACCAATGGTACAACCCAAGCCTCTGAGCTTAAGCCAGAGTTTGCCATATTCAAGACCCGCCGGCACATTCTCAACAGCTTGCCTCAAACACCTGGTAATTCTAAAGTACTTAGAGCAACTGATGGACGCGAGCCTTTCCGGCCGACCTGACTTCAAGGACAAGCGATGACAACAACAAACCCTTTTGACGATACGCGATCACTGCTGGTCAGTCTTTACATGACGCTAGTGGGTTACGGCGTCTTAGTCGGTATCCCGGTGATCAGCAGCGCTTGGGTCACGCTCCTTGGATTCTCAGAAGTCGAAGTCGGCCGAGTTGCCGGCGCAGACTTGGGCGGGCTATCCGCCGGCGCCGTGTTTACCGCCGTCATAATTGCGCGCATGAATCGTCGTCTGCTCATCGTGCTCGGGATCAGCATCGCGGTACTGGCTAATGCTCTATGCATCCTCTTTGTCGATTATGACCAAGTGCTCTGGCTACGGTTACTGGCGGGTTTCGGTAGCGGCATTTATACGGCGACCGCGGTAGCTGCCTTGGGCGCCCGCTCAAATCCGGCCTTCGCCTACAACATGATGTTGTTTGCGTTTGCTTTTTCCCAAGCCCTTGAAATGCAGGTGTTGCCGCTGCTCAGCATGAACGGGATTTATCTGACTTTTATTGGCTGCTTCCTCGTTACCCTCGGATTTTTGAACTGGATACCGGCCTACGCCAACCCAGCGCCCATAGAAATCCTACAACCTGATGGCGGTCAGGACCTTGTTAAACCATTGGCTGCTTATTTACCCTGGCTCGGCCTAACCGCAATTTTTGTAACCTATATCAACATTGGTGCTTATTGGACCTACATCGAATTGGCTGCACTCAGTGCAGAAGTCGACCCGGTCTGGATTAATAAGGTTTTGGTGTGGGCCTCCTTCTGCTCCATTATTGGCTGCCTGTTCGCGACCCTGCTCAGCAATCGGTTTGGCTTGGGCCGCCCTCTGTTGGTCACCCTCGTTCTGATGGCCGTGATTGTTGGGATGCTGGCGAATGGCATTACTGATACCAAATTACTGGTGAGCGTCTTTACCTTCAATCTGCTGTGGATCTTTATCGATGTCTATCAAATGTCAACGGTTGCAAGCGTTGATACCACCGGCAAGTTCGCAGCGCTCATGCCCGGCGCTCAGGGTCTGGGGCAAATTGTGGGACCCAATTTAGCCGCGAGTTTACTGGGCGAAGACTTGGGGTATCAGGCAGTGTTTATGATGTGTTCAGGCGCTGCTTTACTCGGCATGTTGATCTATGCGGGTTTGTACCTACGGCTTCGATCAACCCCGCAATTCAGTACGCCCGTGACCTAACTCGGCCTGTGATAACGCCCTACGACGCCGCGTTCGCTTGATTTGTTCCGCAGGCGTTGCCTCATTGCACTGGCTTGACCACCTTGCCGGACATCATCACAAAGCTTGGTGCTTCGAGCACAGAAATATCCTCAAGGGGATTACCCGGCACTGCGATGAGGTCTGCAAATAAACCGCTTTGAATCCGACCCACTCGATCCGACCACTGCAACAGGTCCGCTGAAACGCTGGTGCCGGCTTGAATTGCCGCCATCGGGCTTAATCCGGCTTCGATGAGCGCGGCAAACTCGCGAGCATAGGCCTCGGGTTCAATGTTGTAGCCGCCAAGATCCACCCCCACCACCACTTTCACGCCAGCAGCATGCGCGCGGCCTATTTTTGCAAGCCACTCATCTCGATAACTTAAATAGGCATCGTCATTCTTTTCTTGGGCGAGCAACTTATCCGTGCCGGCGTAGTAGTCGCCTACGTAAATGGTGGGGACATAAAACGTGCCGTGCTCAACCATCAATCGAATTGATTCGTCGTTGAGATAAGTACCATGCTCAATGGACCGAACGCCGGCTCGGATTGCTTGATTGATCCCGTCGGTCGCGTGGGCATGGGCGGCAACGGGTACATTGTGTCGAGCCGCCTCAGCGACAGCCTCAGCGAGCTCATCAGGGCTAAAGGCAACATTGCGCGGATCATCGCCGACGGAATGAAAGGCGCCCGTCACCAGCAGTTTAATCCAATCCGAGCCATACTTAATTTCATTACGAATGGCTTTACGGATTTCAATAGGACCATCCGCTATCAGTCCATCCGCAATCAGGGTTTGTTCTGGCGAACCATAGTTGATATCACCACCGCCCCCGGTGATGGAAATATAGTGCGCGGCGCCGGTAATTCTAGGTCCCACAAAAACCCCTTCGGAAAACACGCGCTGCAGATCTTGATTGCCGTAGAACACGTCTCCATCGCCCATCACCCGAATCGTTGTCCAGCCATGGGCAAGCCAGCGCTGCATCGCAGCAAGGCCTAAAAGCGCTTTATAGGCAGAGGACGCGGTGAGATGCGCGGTCTGATAGTTATCGTCATATAAAAGCGGATGCTCATGCGCATTGATCATGCCGGGCATGAGCGTCATCCCCTGCAAATCAACGTGTTCATAGTCGGCAGGAATGTCACCTTTGGCCACCAGCCCAACAATGCGCGCGTCCTCGACCAAGACGGCAATATCACCCTGCGCAGTCTCCTGAACCCCATCAATCACCTGATCCGGCACTAAGGCATAGCGCTCAGCATGACTGACCAAATGGCATCCCAAAAGGGCGAGGCCCACAAACGCATTCACCACCAATCGATTCATAGTACCCTTCTTCCTGTGACCCAATCGAGTCGATTTTCAACCCATAGTAGCAGCCTCAGCAGGCTCCCCTAAAGCCGATTCATCCCGCTACTATTCTGTGGCACACTAGGCCCAAACGAAAGCATTGAGACGTATGGACATTGGCGTGCCTCTAAAGGAACTCGGCTCCTATGATATTGAGCCCCTCAAAGCATTGATTCTGGCCCAACCGGAAGATGCCTGGTGGGGCAATCAATATCGGCAATTAGAATACGAAGTGCATGAGCACACCCAGTCAATCGTGATGGTTTTTACCGACGGCTCGGGTTGGCCGAACATCGAGGTCAAGCAAGAATCTGGCTGGGATCTCTTTAAATCCGCCGCCCTACCCCTCATGCATCAAATCCTTGAGGATCACTATCCACCGGGCGGCACGATCATTCGAGCCATGGCCGCGCGGTTGCAGGCTGGCGGCATTATCAAACCGCATCATGACGGGCATCCCTCTTTTCATCATGGTCACCGAATTCATATCCCCATATACAGCAATCCAAGAGTGCGCTTTATGATTGATGGCCGCCCCTATGCGTTCGAGGTCGGGAAAGTGTACGAAATCAATAACCAGAAGCGTCATAGCGTCATGAACAAAGGCACCGAGGGTCGCGTTAACTTTATTTTCGACTATATCCCGCCAGCTCAGATCGCACGCTGAGCGCGCTGAGCTGACAAGGTGCTCAGCCGGCTTACTGAATGCCACATAACTCAGGCTTTAATCGATGGGAAAACCCCTTCAAGGAACGTCCGAGCCACCCGCTTGGCTTTGGCCCGGGTCATTTTTTGCGGCGCTAACAAGATATTCAGCCAAAGACCATCAATGAGCGCAATGTAGCCATCGGTCACAGCGCCAACATCGACCAAAGCCTCCTGCATCGCACCCAGTTGCGTAAACAGCGCTCGGACCGATCGGGCGGCTCGAGCGTCGGAGTCGGCGCAAATCTTTTGGTAAGTTGGGCGAGACGTCGCCTCCCCATAAAAAGCAAACCACACCGCCATCTTGGTCGCCTCGGTCACCGAACGACTAAATTGAAACTGTACCAAAGCCGCCAGTTGTTCTGCGGCGGATGAAAAAGTCGCTGCATCCAAAATCTCAGCTTGCCCGCGATTATATTCATCCGTGACAAATCGCAAGGTTTCGATCAGCAGGTTTTCTTTGCGTTCAAAGTGCAGATTTGCAATACCGCGACTAAGGCCCGCTTCCTTGGTAACTTGCGCCATCGTCACCGAGGATAAACCCACCTTCGAGATACAGCGCATGGTGGCAAGGATTAATTGCTGGCGTCGAACAGCACGCGGCAGAATAACCCGTTTTTTCCCTGCAACACTGTCGATTGTTTTCGTTTGCATACAGAACACCAAGCCAGGACAACCTTTGACGACTTCTAATCTAATTCAGAGCTGATATTAGAACAAGTCGGGAATGAACCCACGTTCATTCTCAGCTTGTTCTAACTCTGCCAACGTGGCATCCTTTTACCTTTAAACACCGCCTCATCGACTCAGGAGACGCTATTGAATAACTATGATGCGATTGTCATTGGCGCCGGTCACAATGGCCTGACCAATGCCGCCTATTTGGCCAAAGCCGGACTCAAAGTTGCTGTTTTAGAACGCAATCCCTACATTGGCGGCGCCACCGTGAGTCGAGAACTCCATAAGGGTTGGTATTACTCCAACTGTTCCTACGTCTGCAGCTTGCTTCGCCCAGAGATCGCGCGTGATTTAGAACTCCCGCGGCACGGTCTGCAGGTCGTGCCTTTTGGCGGTGGCGCGACTTTTATGCGCAATGGTGATCACCTCGGCAACTACCACGATCACGATCGTCATTACCGAGAAATGGCCCGGCACTCCAAACGCGATGCCAATGCTTATGAACGCTATACGGCCGATGTCACAAAGCAAACGCGGCTCATCCGCCCCTTTTTAATGCGAACGCCGCCGGACCCTACTTCCATGAAACCCCGGGACTTATCGGACCTCTTAGATTTCGCGAAGGCATTTTTAAACATGGGAGAAGCCGGCCTTGCGGACACTATTGCCTTTTGGACCAAAAGTGTTGGCGACTACCTTGGTGAGTATTTTGAAACCGATGTGATTAAAGCCCACATGGCCGGCAGTGGCATTATCGGCACCGCCCTCGGCGTCTACTCCCCTGGCACCGCCTACGTGCTCCTGCATCACTACATGGGCGATGTGGACGGCAACGTTGGATCCTGGGGTTTTGCACGGGGCGGTATGGGCGCTGTCGCGGACTCCATTGCGAAAGCCTTCAAATCCTATGGCGGTGAGATCATCTGCGATGCGGATGTCGATCAAATTATGGTGCGGGGCGGTAAAACGACCGGCGTCGCCCTCCGCAATGGCGACGAATATCTCGCGCCGATTGTGGTTTCGAACCTGGATCCAAAGCGCACGTTTCTCGACATCATGGATGCCAAGGACCTGCCTGCTGCCGTTGTCAAAAAAGCCGAAAACTTCAAGATACGCGGCTCCTCCGGAAAATTAAACATTGCGCTAGACGGACTGCCGATTTTCAACGGTCTGGATGCTAAAAACCCGATGATGGCTGGCGACCTGCACTTTACTGACTCATTGGAGCGACAAGAACGTGCCTACGATGATTGGAAAAGCGAAACCTGGTCGAAAGACCCTTACCTCGACATGATGATCCCATCGCTCACTGATCCCACCATGGCGCCTCCTGGCAAGCATATGATGTCCGTGTTTGTTCAATACGCACCGCCAAAGATAGATGGCCGCGACTGGACCGCGGAAGACAAAGCCGGGTTTGAGAAAACGGTGATTGATCAGATCTCAACCTATAGTCCGAACTTTAAAGATTTGATTCTGCACTGTGAAACACGAACACCTCAAGATATCGAAGCCGAAGTAGGATTGACGGAAGGCAACATCTTCCAAGGGGAGTTAACCTTTGATCAGCTGCTCTTTAACCGTCCCTTTCCAGGCTACGCGCAATACCGCGGCCCTGTCACCGGCATGTATATGTGCGGCTCTGGAACCCATCCTGGCGGCGGCGTAATGGCTGCGCCTGGCGCAAACGCAGCAAGAGAAATCCTGCGCGACTTGAACAAACCCAATACTGTCCCGGGAGGCTACGCCGATGACTGATTTTGACGCCATCATAATAGGGGCCGGTCACAACGGCCTAGTTTGCGGCAGCTATCTCGCCAAGGCGGGTAAAAAAGTCTTGGTACTTGAGTCCCGAGCGGTGCCCGGGGGCTGTGCCGCTACCCATGAATTTGCACCCGGATTCAGCGTTTCAAGCTGCGCCCAATGGCTGTACCAGCTCAGTCCAAAAGTTGTTTCCGACTTAAAATTGCCGCAACACGGTTTGGTGTATGCGGCCGAAGGCCTCGCTACCATCGCGCTCGATGACGCTGGTGATCACTTGCGTTTACAGGGTGATTCGGCGTCAGGCGGCGGGGTCTCAATCGAAGATCAAAAGGCGTACGCACTGTTTCGGAAGAAAATGCGCAAGTACGCAAAATTGATGAAAACGGCCTATGACACACGCCCTCCGAAACTGGTTGAGCATGACCTACACGACAAGATGACTTTCGCCAAGCTTGGCCTCGGCATGAAACTACTGGGCAAAGACGACATGAGCGATTTGATGCGTCTGATTTTGATCAACATTTTTGACGTTATGAAGGAAACCTTTCAGTCGCCTAAGCTGCAAGCGGCCCTCGCGCTGGATGCGGTGATCGGAACCCCCATGGGGCCGCGATCCCCCAATACGGTTTTTACCTATCTGCATCGGTTCATGGGCGAAGTGCTCGGTTTTGAGGGAGCAACCCAAGTCAAAGGGGGCATGGGGACGTTGGGCGTCGCCTTGAGCAATGCTGCTACGGACCTCGGCGCGGTGGTGCGCTACGACACCTCGGTTGCGAGCATCGATAAAACCCATGATCGGGTCACCGGCGTCACGTTAACGTCAGGCGAGCAATTAACGGCCAAACTCATCGTGTCCAGCGCAGATCCCAAGACAACCTTCAAATCCTTGTTGGGTTATCAACATATGGAGACGGGCTTGGCGCGTCGAATCGAGCAAATTCGCTTCAAAAGCGGCACGGTGAAAGTTCACCTCGCCCTTTCCGGCCTTCCCACCTTTACCGGGCTCGATTCAAGCGCACTCGGTCAGCGCCTGGTCATTGCACCCAGCCTGAACGCCTTGGAGTCGGCGTTTAACCCTTTGAAGTATGATGAAAGCTCTGAGCGGCCGGTAATGGATATCAGTATTCCAACGATTCACGACCCAAGTCTTGCGCCAAAGGGGCAACATGTTTTATCCGCCATCGTGCAGTACGCCCCGCTCAATCCCAAAGGCGGCTGGGAGGCCCTACGCGCGCCCTTTATGACCGCGGTGATTGCGGAACTCACGCGTTACGCGCCAGACATCGCGTCACTGATCACGGCTCAAGAATTGCTAACCCCCGCTGACCTTGCAGACACCTTCGGCATGACCGGCGGCAATTGGCATCACGGGGAACTCACTATGGATCAGGTGCTGATGACGCGTCCAGCAACCGGCATTAGCCAATACCAAACCGGCATTGATGGTCTTTACCTGTGCGGCGCGGGCAGTCATCCTGGCGGCGGCCTGATGGGCTTGGCCGGAAAGAATTCAGCTCAGGAAATTATTCGACAGGGAGAACTGGCATGAACCTACCCTCGCGCGCCACAATGCTTTTAGAAACCCCGTTCCACTCAAGGGTTGCCGAACGCTGTGAGATCAATGACTGGGGCAATTGGATGGGCTACACAACCCCCAACGCCTTCTTCGATGTTGAGCTCGAGTACTTTTCAATTCGCAGTACCACCGGCGTGTTTGATCTCTCTCCCATGAACAAGTATCGGATTCAAGGGCCCGATGCTGAGGCCTATCTCAACCGAATGGCCACCCGCAATATTTCCAAAATCGGTATTAACCGAGTGGGTTATACCGTTTGGTGTAACGATGCGGGAATGGTGATGGATGATGGCACCATTTTTAGACTGGGCGAATCCGACTACCGTTTGTGCTCTTACCAGCGCGCCATCGACTGGCTGCTTTGGTGCGCCATGGGCTTTGACGTCACCATTACCGATGAAACCGAAGACCTAGCAGCGCTGGCTGTTCAAGGCCCAACCTCTTGTACATCGCTCACCGAAATGGGGTTGACCGATCTCAATACGCTCAAACCGTTTGGGATGCGCACTTACGATTTTGAAGGTGAGAAACTCATGGTGAGCCGCACGGGTTTTACGGGCGATCTTGGTTATGAGGTTTGGGTTTCTCCAGAGAAAGCCGAAACCCTTTGGGATCAGCTTTTTGATGCGGGCAAGGAATATCTAATCAAACCGTTTGGCTCCTATGCCTTGGACATCGCCCGCATCGAAACCGGATTTATCCAAGCTGGCGTTGACTTTGTGCCAGCTGAAGAGATGGTTCGCCCCGGCCGCGCGCGCAGCCCCTTTGAGCTCGGACTGAGTTGGTTAGTCGACCTTGAAAAACCCCTCTTTAACGGCAGAACTGCCCTGCTCAAAGAAAAGGCCAATGGCTCACGGTATCGGTTTGCCATCTTAAATGTTGACGGCAATAAGCCCGCCGAGCACTCTTTTATTATGAAGGGTGATCGCCAGATTGGTACGGTCACCTCAGCAGCCTGGTGCCCAACAGCAAAATCGAATATTGCCTTTGCCCAGCTCGAAATGCCCGAAGGGGCGATTGGATCGGAATACGTGGCTGAGATTTACTATCAGCGCGAACTTCATTGGACGCGTCTACTCGCGCCCTGCAAGGTGATTGACGGCCCCATTTTCAATCCGAAGCGACGCCGAAAAACACCGGCCATTCCGCATTAGACTAATCGAGCAGACCCTGAACCAACGAACTCCGGGAGGAGCCTAAGAGTGACTTTGATTGCGACGGATGTTGATGACTCAATCGAAAAATTACGCAGCAAGCTGGCGGCTGAACTGACCCGCCCTAACCATGCGATGGATCCTTACTTTTATCGATCGCACTTGGTGCATGACCGAGAACTCGAACATCTGATTTTTAAAAGCTGGATCTATGCCCTGCATGCGAGCGAAATCCCAAATAAAGGGGACTATCAGCTACTCGAGATTGGCGAAGACTCCATCATCATCGCTCGAGATCATCAGGGCGAACTCCATGGCATGCATAATATTTGTCGGCATCGGGGTGCCGCGGTCTGCGAAGCCCCTTGCGGCAATCGAAGCACGTTTGTTTGCCCCTATCATGGCTGGGTTTATAATTTAGACGGCTCGATGCGCGCGGCTCGAGAGATGCACGTGTCGACTGATTTTAACGCCCAGGATCATGGCTTGAAGAAGATTCAGCTGGTGAACTACATGGGCCTGGTCTTCATCAACTGTGATCCCAATGCAGCTGACTTTTTAGGTCCTTTATCGAACTTGGACAAGCCCCTCGGCGCCTACCAACTCGATACCGCGAAGGTTGCTCATAAGAAGACCTATCATATTCCCGCCAATTGGAAGCTGGTGCTTGAGAATTACCTTGAGTGCTATCACTGCGCAACCTCCCACCGAGCTTACGCAAAAATGCACACTTTGAAAGATTTAGAGGAAAAGGTAGCGCCTGTCGTCACGGCGATGCTCGCTCGCAGCGATGCCGTGACCGGCGTCGAAGGTATGAGCGCAAGCTATCGGAAAATCTATCTTGATGCCGAAGGATTCGGTGCCTGCAGCTACACCAGTCGATATGGCTTGTTTGATGGGTACCTGACCGGTAGCCGAGACGGCCAACCGGTGGCGCCCCTCATGGGTAAAATCAAGGGTTATGATGGCGGCGCTGGCGACTATCAGATGGGGCCACTCACCTTCATGCTGAATTACCCCGATCACTGCGTTTTGTACCGTTTCCTACCTAAGACCCTCACCACGACCGATGTCGAGATCGTTTGGTATGTCAATGGGGATGCGCAGGCCGGTGTTGATTATGAAGTCGAAGACCTAATCTGGTTATGGGACCATACGACGCAAGAAGATGAGTACATCATTTTGCGAAACAGCAAAGGCGTGAACTCGCGTTTTTTCGAACCGGGTCCGTACCACCCTGAATTTGAGGCAACGCTACAGGACTTCGTCCATTGGTACCTGCAGACGCTTAGACAAAGTTTGCCGGATCACGCTGCCTCGTAATCAATTGGGCGCGCCATATCCATTGATGCCGGTCCTCGAGGACAACTCGATTGCTGTACGATTCCAAGCCGTCGTGCGAATATTTCGATCACTCGTTCCTATGCGCCAGCGCTCGATACAAACCTGTCGCTGATCTTTACCCACCTGGCTTCGACAAAGCAATTGCGCCCTGCCACCTGCCTCATAGATCGTAACTGGGCGGGTTGGCGACAACGCATCCTTGCGTCCTATGCTCGCAAGCAGCGCTAAAGGTTCCGACCAACAAGCCCGTTTTTCAACACATTGCAGTAGGATCTGCGCCCCATTCAGGGTCACGATTTGGTTTTGACGCAGACAGGCAACTGGCGCGTCATAAGCCGCCAGCGCAGCACCACATTCAAATCCAGCGCGTTCAAGTTTCTTAATTTGCTGCTCTGGCGCGAATGAAACCCGAATATCTAAAGCCAGCGCACCAGTGCTTGCGCCAAACTGGAGCAACATAACACCGATCAGTTTCGTCAAAAGGTTAAATTTGTACATTACTGCTCTTCTTATACCGTTTTAAAACAGTTACTGACTTTACAGCATCGGGCAACGCTTTGACTTTCAGATAGCTTGTCCTGAGTCGAATAACGCCAACAAAAAATGCTAGAAATTGAAATCCCGCAGACTATGCAGGCTATTATTATCGATTTAATAAATAAAAGAGGAAGATTAGGCCAATAAAATGATAAATTCGCGCAATTAATTTTCACCATTAACTAATTAGCGCAAGTTAGGCGCTATATACGTGCTTTTAGACCTGATCTCAAAAAGAGGCATAATGGCTTCACTTTGCGCGAATTTAACAGTCATTGATCCGCTACTCACCCAAGATGTCCGTAAAAGCGCCCTGCTAGATCGGTCTGCACCGCACGCACTCAGAGCATCATCCATCGATGTGATTCGGCGTAGCGGCCGCAACAGGCCCTGCATCAGGCGACGGTTAAACCCAAAAACCTGAGCAACGCCAATCAACGCAACAGACATCAAAACTCGCTTTGTGCTGGCGGACGACACTGGCCCGCAGGTTAAGCCGTAACCTCATCATGATTGGTGCCGTCCTCGATCGCGGTGCGCCACTGCTTGAGATTCCACTCGATCGCCCAGAAACCACCGATCCACAATGCTTGATCAAAGGCGTAAAGGTAATGCCCTGTGGCCAGCCAAAAGAGGCCATCGATGATCAGCACGCCGTAGCCAAATCGAGCGATGCTTGCGAGGAACACCCACCGGCCTTCAATCACTGCGGCATTTTGAAGTCGTACGGACAGCTCGATCGCACAAACGACTAAGAGCCACAGGAGTGCATCTTGCAAATCGATCCAGGTATGCCAGCCCGCCATTTGATAGCCTGACGCATCCGTTACGACGTTGGTTTCTAAAAAGAGGAGCCCTTCGTCAGAGGTCAACGCCTGACAGTTGTCAGGGGTGATGAGCTGGTAGGCGAGATTCTGACTGAAGAAAACGTCTTGATCCGCCAAAGTGCATGGCGACACCATTTCCGGCTCAGGATCAATCTGTAAATAACTTTGCGTAGCACTCAGATTGCTCACAATGGTGTGCGCCAGAAGCACGTAACACAGCCCTCGGAGTCCTTGAAGACTGAACCGCACCCAGCGCACCGACAACGCCTGATAAGACAACCAATAGGTTTCAAGCTCAAAGGCCAACAGCAAGCCAATCCAGCCCAATTCATCGATGGTGGTAACAAAAACGCCCGTCCAAGCCAGCAGTGGGCTCTCTGCGGTGAGCATTAAGCTGGCTTGTTGCGCCTCTTCGAGAAAATACTGGACGAAATTTAGGAGCAGTACCGCAAAGATCAAATACTTAAGGGTTTGACCCTTCATCAACGTCTCAAGGATCTGCCCTGCGTTTCCGCGCCCCGCTTGCTGCGTCATCGTTACTCCGCTGTCATCAAGGACTCATCCTATATCTGGTCTATGCGCTGGCCGCAATTTAGGTTGACCCAGCTCAAGTCGGTTTGAGGTGTACTTTGGCCCTTGTTCCTCGTTCGATCGCCTAAAAAGCATGTATCCAAGTGAACTTACGCGACAACAAACAGGCGACAACGCGACTTAATCCGATTCTGACCCGTGAAGCCCTATCTCGCGGCCACGCCCTGATCCGCCCTTCTGTAAACATCGCATACTGAACAAACCCTGTAAATTCTTATCCTCTGGCGCAAGACCCGCTCAAGATAGCAATAAACCTGGCGCCTTCAACCGACGCGCGACACTTGCGGTCCCGGTCTCCGTGGTTTCCACATTTTTTGTGAGACCCTGCCCGCTTTGACACAAAAGCCTTACTCAGATCAGGTGGAAGCCTTGACGATATTTAGATCAAGCCGCGCTCATAAATAAAGCGACGGACGACAGAGCTTACCGGCTTGCGACGCGTTAAGTCATCGCCGTCCACAACACAGTTTTAAACCCATAGGCTGCTTCAATTAATGACCTAAAACCGCGATTGACACCGGATCCTCCCAGCCGCAACGTAAAGCTAAAATATCGCCAAAAGGAACATCATGAACGCACCCATTCTGGCCCCTGCTGCAATTTTAATTCTTTGGTCTTTAATCATGCTGATTTGGCTGGCCGCCACTCGGCTTCCAGCGCTTTCCAAAGCCGGGCTCGATCTTTCTGGCGCCGGCGGGCGCGGACAAGATATTGACCCCCAATTACCACCGAGCGTGGCTTGGAAATCCCATAACTATGCGCATCTTATGGAGCAACCCACGTTGTTTTATGCGGTTGTGGTCTTACTCACCCTAGTGGGACAAGGCGATGGCCTTAATGCGCAACTTGCGTGGGCCTACGTCGGCATCAGAATCGCCCATAGCCTTTGGCAAGCCTTGGTGAACACGGTGCCCATCCGGTTCGGCTTATTTATTCTATCAACGATAAGCTTGGTTGCGCTGAGCATTAATCTGGTGATCGCGACTTTGTTATGAGGCTCAGCGCGCGTCCGGAAGCTGCGCCCAGCAAAACGCCAAACGCGCCGTTCTACGGATCGTCCTGCCTTAACTTTCGCCAGTCCCGCGCCGATCCAACTCCGCTCGAATTGAGGCGTGAACGGCTTGGGTGATTTTGTAACGCGTGACCAAAGCGATCGGGATCAAGTACAGCAGCGGCAATAAAACCCCAACCGCAAGACCAAGCCGAAAAATCATCTCCTCCGGAACTTGACTGGGGTCAACCTGCGTTGGAAATTCGATCAGTGTCATTAAGAGACCGCCAAACATAATGCCAATGCCGCTTACCGCCTTGCCTGAAAAGGACAAAGCCGCATTGAACATGCCTTCCTGGCGGTAACCCGTGTGCAGTTCATGCTGATCTAACACATCGGCCAATAGGGATGCAGAGATGACGCCCTGAATCACCGCGATGGCAACGGCTATCACCCCCATGCCGACCAAAATCATCAGCAGTCTGGGATCGCCATTCTCGGGCAACAGATCGAAAAACCGAAGATTGATGAGGGTAATGCCGTCGAGCAATGCAACCATCGCGCAAACCAAGATAATCGATCGCTTCTCCCAGCGCTTTTGAATCACGGCGATAAGCGGAAACGCAATGAACGCGCCCAGCGCCGATAATGCGAACCAACGCAAATCCGCCGTGTTAAACCCCCAAAAGTAGGTGTTGATGTAGATCCCAAGATTGACTGTGGTGCCGCCAATGGCCGAAATCATAATCACGATCACAAAAATTAAAACAAACTGTCGATTCTTCATGGACCTCACCAAATCCCGAAGAATGAGCGACAGACTTAAGCCCTCGCTGACGGCTACATGTTGCCTTAAGTACGGCACTTGGTTCAGGGTCAGCAAACTTGTCGCTAAAGCGCCGCCGGTGAGCAGCAACCCCGCGGCGAGACCAACGAGGGGGTACCCAGACAAGTTCATTTGTCCAACGGGATAGGCCTCTGTACTGGGCAGTAAAAAGCTGTAAACAAACAAAGGGAACGACACCCCAATCGCCCAGCCCACGGCATAGCGATACGCCATGACCGAGGTTCTTTCATGATAATCATCCGACAATTCTGAGGCGATTGCGGCCCAGGGCACGAAATACAGCGTCATCATGCCGCGGGTCAGCACCATGCAGACCAGCAACCACGCCATCAGACTCAGCTCCGATAGGCCCGCGGGCGGCGAAAACGTGAGATAGATGCCTAAACCAAGTGGCAAGGACGCGACCAGCATCAAGGGATGCCGGCGCCCCCAACGACTCTGTAAATTATCAGAGAAGGCGCCGACGATTGGATCCGTTACGGCATCAAAGACCATGGCGACCGCCAGAATGGCGGAGACCTGAAAGGCATCCAAACCCAACAATTGACTGTAGTAAAACAGCACCAGGGTGTTGATGACCCAGTTCTTCACGGTGTCGGGGATCGCGCCCAAGCCTTGATAAAATTTAACCTTAAAGGTTAAGGGGCCGGATCGTTGCGTTCTTGAGTAGGTTGGTCCCACAGGATTCCTTGCGCCAGCTTTAATGCTGAAGTGTTCGTTAGGTTACATTCATTCGTGCCATTACCGTCTTTACCTATTCCATCATTCCCGAAAACATCATGCCCAAACCGATCAGTGCCGCAATCACCATTGCGACTGTGATGATCTACAACCTTATCAGTCCTTATGTCCCGCGAGCTTATCAAAGGTACGCAACTCTCGTTCACCCACGCCCGCCTCAACGGCATCACGCCGCAGGGTTTCGTAAGTAAACGGCGCAAGAACTTGGCGACGCGTGTGCAAGACATTCACCAAAATCCCCCAAATATTCAACCCAAGGCACAAGCCCACAACCCAGGGTTGGATCAGGGGTAAAAAATATCCGAACATCAATATTTGCAACCAAAACTCCGGCTTCGTTAGGATGACCGTAACCCCCAAACGGCCCGGCATTCGGGTCATCCAGATGGTCATCATGAGCAGCGCGAGACTTACGAAACATAATTCCAGTTCAAACCGGGTGACCGCGCCTTCTATCAAGCCATTCAGGGCAATAAAACCCAACAGAAAACACAAACCGCCGTGCATCTTGTGCCCGACCTTGTCTTTGATCATCAAGTAGCTGTTCGGCGTTTTACCGAGGCTCATCCACGGTTGGGGCTTCACCCAAAAGTCATCCAATATTTCGTACACGCCAATCCCAAGGTAAACAATCACTTCAACCCAGAGCACCCCTTTTAGTAACGGCGTCAGTGCGTATAGTTCTGTGGGTGACAACACGGGCAACTCCTCAACGCCACCAATCCCTTTGGTGCGCTAAACGGCTTTTGGCATGCTTACTTCAATGCAGTTTTCGTTGGCGTTCTTATTCTTATTTTCGATTCACTTCAAACTCGATGTAACGCCCTTTACCAATGCTTCAACAGACTAGCGCTGTCAAGGCGTTGGGTCAAAGCCCTATTTTTAACCGGCTGATCCTTTTTGATCTGCGTTCTCAACGGACTAACCGCGCTGGCGCCAGCTGCGCCAAGATTGCGGCCTGGCGCCTAGGCACGGCTTCTTTGCGCACCAGTCGGCAGATAAGGTCCGCCATTGCCGGCGCGCTTTGAAAGCCGTATCCGCCCTGTCCCGCAAACCAATAATAGCCAGCCAGCCTGGGATCAGCGCCAACGACAAAATTGCCATCTGGCGCAAAGGTCCGAAGGCCCGCCCAACGCGACTGTATGCGGTCTACCGGCAGATCACACACGCTGTGAAATCGGTCTATGGCCAATGCAATATCAAGATCTTCAGGTTGCGCGTCACAGGGCGCGCTAGGCGTCTCGTCAGCCGGCGAAACCAACAAGTGCGCGCCTTCAGCTTTAAAATAAAAATCTTCCTGAATGCCAACGCACATCGGCCAATCCGCATGATTGAAGACTTTTGGCACTTCAATTAAACACGCCGTCCGGCGTTTCGGCTGCAAGCCAAGCGGCGCGAGCCCCGCCAGCAGGCCAACCTCATCTGCCCAAGCGCCTGCGGCATTGACGACGATTTTTGCACTCGCAACAAGACCATCACGACACCGAACCTGCCAATGCTCGCCAACGCGATCTAAGCCCAGCACCCGTGCATCAGTCTGAAGCGTGCCACCCCGCTCACGCAATTGTTTTAGATACCCTTGCAGAATGGCATGAACGTCTAAGTCCCCGCCAATGGGGTCGAAAAGTCCCCCAACCACATCCGAATGAATAATCGGGACCTGGGCGCGAATGGCCTCAGCCGACACCCGTTCTAATTCTGGTTGTTCTGCCGCCATATCTTCAAGCAGATCTAACTCATTTTGCCGCGCAAGAAACACCGCGCCCCTAGGTTTCAGCAGATCTTTCGCAAACTCACCGGGCGGCGCCTCATAAAAATCCTGGCTGTCGAGCGTCATCAACCGCACCGCCGCGTTGCCATAAGCGGGCGCAAAGTAGGCCGCCGACCGTCCACTGGCGTGATAGCCCGGTTGTGATTCGGCTTCGATAACCAAAACCTTTCGCGCAGCAGCTAGGCTTGCCCCGGCGGACACCCCGGCAATCCCACCGCCAATCACGATCACATCAAATTCCGGGACGGTCATCACCGAATCATCCTATTGTGCTATCGCTTTAGAATAACCGCCCCCTGCGGGTTCGCAAAGGCGCTGGGCTTCTTTTTAGGGTCTTAGAGCGGCTTCAAAATCAACCTTACGTATCCTCAAGCAAAACCAGGAGCACCGCCCCCCTTGACCAGCCCACGCTGTCCAATCCGAGCTTTTTCCCGAGACAACGCTAAAATCGATCGTCCAGGGTTTAAGATGTTCAGGAAAGAGAGAACTTCTATCTGACTTGCACCGCCCTCAGCACCCAACCTAAGCTGCTAACCAGAGTCTTAATTACCGAGCCAATATGACCTCATTAACCCGCACCCCATCGGGCAAACTTCGAGCCCGCGGCATCGGCCTGACCTTTGCTGGAACGCCCGGCCCCAACAACACGATTACCGATGTCCCCGGTGTGACAGTGGGCTATGAAACCCTGATTGAAGGCGACAGCGTGCGAACTGGGGTCACGGCGATTTTACCCAGACCCAAGCAGGACCTCGCGACCTCTGTGTTTGCGGGCTGTCATAGTTTGAACGGCAACGGCGAGCTCACCGGCAGTCACTGGATCGAAGAAGCAGGCTGCTGCGATGGCCCCATCACCATCACTAACACGCACGCTTTGGGTACCTGTCGAGATGCTTCTATTCAATGGCTGGTTACGCATCTGGGCGTCAGCGGCTGGGCCCTGCCCGTTGCTGGCGAGACCTATGACGGCACCCTGAATGACATCAACGGCTTTCACATCAAGCCCCATCATGTGTTTGCCGCAATTGATCAGGCGCGCGACGGCCCCATTGACGAAGGCAGCGTTGGCGGCGGCACAGGCATGATTTGCTACGGGTTCAAAGGTGGCTCCGGCACGGCTTCTCGCGCCTTAACGCTTGCCAATACCGCCGTCACGCTGGGCGTTTTTGTTCAAGCTAATTTTGGCTTGACCAGCCAATTGACCATCGCCGGTATCCCCGTTGGCCAGCACTTGGCTAAAGCTCATGAAGACCCCGAGCGGGGATCCATCATCGCCGTGGTTGCAACCGATGCTCCACTGCTGCCCCACCAACTAAAACGGCTCACGCGTCGGGTCGGCCTAGGGATGGGGCGCTCGGGCGCCATTTCTGGACATGGCTCGGGGGACTTGTTTTTAGCCTTTAGCACGGCCAATAAAACGGCCCACCAAAATGGTGATCAACTCTCAAACATGCAATTCATTCCGGACGCGCTCCTGGACCCGCTCTTTGAAGCCGTCATCCAAGCGGTTGATGAGGCCATACTGAACGCAATGGTTGCGAATGAGCCGATGACTGGGTTCAAGGGCGCAAGGGTAGAGGCCCTGCCCATTAAACAGGTACTGAACCTGATGGCTCGCAGCTGAATCATTCCACGCATATTTTTGAGATCGATTTGACGCAGGAGCATGCGGTAAGGCACGCTTCAAGGGTGCAAGGCAGATTAAAAGACCGGCGTAATCACCATCAGGATTCATCAAAAGAACAGAGAGAAGCAAATGCTGACGTCACAACAACTGGGTAAAAACACGGGTCTAAGCGTTTCCAAACTGTGCTTAGGCACCATGAATTTTGGCGAGCCCGGCCGCGGCCATCAGGGCGACTGGACGCTGGGTGTTGATGACGCCCGCCCAATCTTCCAAGCCGCCATAGAGCACGGGGTGAACTATTTCGACTGCGCGGATATCTATGGAGTCGGCGCTTCAGAAATCGTCGTGGGCCAGCTGTTGAAAGAACTCCTGCCCCGGGATGAGTACGCCCTCACCACAAAGGTGTCCATGCCTATGGGGCGCGCGCCCAACCAGGGCGGGCTGTCTCGAAAACACATTATGGAAGGGGTTGATCAATCGCTTAAACGACTGGGGCATGATTACGTTGATCAGCTCATTATTCATCGCCATCCCCATGGCATTCCGGGCCTGGCTCAAACGCCAATTGAAGAAACCATGGAAGCCCTGAACGATGTCGTTAAAGCAGGTAAAGCGCTATACCTTGGCGCTTCTTCCATGTTTGCCTGGCAGTTTGCTGAACTTCAAATGACCGCCGAACACAACGGCTGGACAAAATTTATCTCCATGCAGAATCACCTCAACCTGATCTACCGTGAGGAAGAACGCGAGATGATCCCCTATTGCGTTAAAACGGGCGTCGCGATCACGCCTTGGTCGCCCTTAGCCCGAGGTATCCTGGCCGGCGCCTATCAAGGTGGTTTTGATAAGGGCTCTACCACCAGATCATCCGGCCAAGACCGAAAGCGCACTGAATCGCTGTATCAGGGCGAGAACATCTTTAAGATCGCGGATCGCGTTGTCGAGATTGCCGAAAAATACGGTAAAACCCCAGCCCAGATCGCTGTTGCTTGGCTGTTTACCGTTGAGGGTGTTGTTTGCCCGGTTGTCGGCGTATCGAAGGCCGCCCAGCTTACAGATTTGGTTGAGGCGACCACCATTGAACTCGCAGCGGATGATGTCGCCTATCTTGAGGCCCTGTATCAGCCAGTTGAGAATCTGCTGTCGACGGGAATGTCTTAGGAGGCCGCCTAACGCGACTCTTTAGCTGTTCATTCAGGCGGCTTGCAGGAGATAATTGCCGTCTCACCTGTTTACAGCGCAAGGCTTATTGCGCTGGCACCCGGTCTTGAATATAAGCCTCCACTTCCTGCGCTGTCTTGCGAGTAGCCTCAGTCCCGATCGCGCCTGATATCAACGACTCACCAGAGAACCCAAACAGGTACCGTATCAAAAGCAAGCCGTCTGTAAGCGGCTTAGCCTCGCCATCGCCATCAATATCGAGCTGTGAATCAGCGTCCTTAAGATAGGTTGCGATGGCGTCAGAAGAGCCCCTATTCGCACCGCCAGATACTGCACCCGAGGTTAGGGAATCACCACTAAACCCAAATAGATGCCGAATAACCAACAAACCATCTGTAAGAACCATGTGAAACATTTAGATTTTAGACTAGGACCTTAATACGGCTAATTTTTTATTCACATTTTTTTTGAATCATAAATTGCAAACCACCGCGCGAGCGCACGATATGGATTCTTTCTTTAATCCCCATGACAGGCTGATCCAATACTGATTATA
>Ga0209251_1000746_pt1 | contig 28133 bp, 24 predicted proteins | sample SaaInlV_100m_DNA_6_FD_184665 | JGI IMG/M metagenome (GOLD analysis project Ga0209251, IMG submission 184665) | Marine microbial communities from expanding oxygen minimum zones in the Saanich Inlet - Saanich Inlet SI073_LV_10m_DNA (SPAdes) (version 2) | ecosystem: Environmental > Aquatic > Marine... | reverse complement strand
AATGGTTAAAGATAATATATTAAAACTTGACGGTGTTGATGATGTTAATTTAAATTTAGTTTGGGATCCTCCTTGGACTAAGGATAAAATGTCAGAAGCAGCTAAGTTAGAATTAAATCTATGAGTGAACAAGTAATAAAATTAAGTCAAAATGCTGCTGAAAGAATAAAAGACATTATGTCTAAAGCAGAGGAAGCTACTATTGGAGTAAGGGTAGGTGTCAAATCTGGGGGATGTGCAGGTATGTCTTATATTATGGAGTATGCTAAAGATATAAAACCAAACGAAGAAGTTATTGAGGACAAAGGAGTGAAGGTTCTGATTGACCCAAAAGCAATAATGTATTTACTAGGGACAGAAATGGATTATAAAAAAGAAAAATTTTCTTCTCAGTTTGTTTTTAAAAACCCTAACGAAACTGAACGTTGCGGATGCGGAGAGTCTTTTAAAATTTAATCACTATAATACATCTCAAATTCGATAGGATGTGGAGTATGTTCAAATTTATAAATCTCTTGGAATTTTAATTCAATGTATGCATCGATTTGGTCATCTGTAAAAACACCACCTTCGGTTAAGAACTTTCTATCTTTATCAAGACTTTGCATAGCTTCTCTTAAAGAACCACAGACCGTAGGTAGTTTTTCAACTTGATCTTCAGATAGAGAATACAAGTCATCATCAAAAGATTTACCTGGATCAATTTTATTTTTAATACCGTCAATTCCAGCCATTAACATTGAAGCAAATGTTAAGTAAGGATTTCCAGCAGCATCCGGAAATCTTATCTCACATCTAGCTCCTTTTGGATTCATAATGACGGGTATTCTACAAGATGCAGATCTATTTCTTGCCGAGTAAGCTAAAATTACTGGAGCTTCAAATCCAGGAATTAAACGTTTGTAGCTATTCGTCGTTGCGTTAGAAAATGCGTTTATTGCTTTTGCATGTTTTAAAATACCACCAATATAGTAGAGAGCTTCTTTTGATAAACCAGCATATTCTTTACCCATAAATACTGGTGTGGCACCTTTCCAAATTGATTGATGACAGTGCATCCCTGATCCGTTGTCTCCTTTAACAGGCTTTGGCATAAATGTAGCGGTCTTGCCAAATGAGTGAGTAACCATTTGTACAGCATATTTGTACAATTGAACGTTATCGGCCATATTAGTTAATGTTCCATAATACATTCCAAGTTCATGTTGACTGGGCGCAACTTCGTGATGGTGTTTTTCAACTTTAACACCCATATCTTTAAGTGCTTTTAAATACTCTCCTCTCATATCTTGAGCGCTATCTATTGGAGGAACAGGAAAGTATCCACCTTTAACACCTGGTCTATGACCCATATTCCCATTTTCATATTTTCTTCCAGTATTGTAAGGACCTTCAGAACTATCAATTATAAAACTCGTTTCATTCATGTCATTTTTAAATCTCACGTCATCAAAAACAAAAAATTCAGGTTCTGGTCCAAAGTAAGATTTATCACCAATTCCAGTTTTCTTTAAATAAGCCTCTGCTTTTTTTGCTGTTCCTCTCGGATCTCTCTCGTAAGGGTCTTTCTTTACTGCATCAAGAATGTCACAAAAAATATTCAGTGTTGTGTGAGAGTTGAATGGATCTACAATTGGTCTCTCCAAATCTGGTTTCAAAATCATGTCAGATTCATTAATAGCCTTCCAACCTGCTATAGAAGATCCGTCAAAGAAGACACCTTTATCAAGCATTTCCTCATCAACAATAGTAGAGTCCATAGTTAGATGCTGAAGTTTACCTTTTGGGTCAGTAAACCTTAAATCAACAAATTCAATTTGCTTATCTTTTATTAGTTTTAAAACATCTTTAGAACTCATTATGAAATCTCCTTTAATACTTTTTTTATTTTTATCTGTTAGGAACATATATAATGAAGTTTTCTTTAAGTATATTTAAATATAAATACCAGCTATGCAGAATATACATAAATACAATTACTGCTTGAAATGAAGGAAGCCAATACTAAGGATCTGTTACTTTTGTTACTACTCTCAGTTATTTGGGGGTCAGCTTTTTTTAATATTAAAATTGCTACCTATTCTTACGAACCATTTACATTAGCATTAGTGAGAGTGATATTCGCGAGTATACCTTTGTTTTTTTTATGTAAGTTTAAAAAAATTAAGATCGAAGCTTTTGGTAAAAATTGGAATTGGTATGCTTTGATTGGACTTTGCAACATAGCCATTCCATTTGTATTAATTGCTATTGGAACGGCAAAAATTAATAGTTATTTAGCAGCCATTTTAATGAGCACAACACCTTTAAGCGGATCAATACTTGCACATTTGTTTACAAAAAATGAAAAATTATCTTATCTTAAATCTTTAGGGGTCTTAATCGGTTTTAGCGGAATTATTTTATTATTTTTTGATAAAGTTATTATAAATAGCGATAATTATGTTTATGCTCTTATCACAATTCTTGGATCAACTTTTTATTGTATCGGTGGACTTTTAACTCTTAAACTTAAAAATAGAGTAAATGAAAATGTCACGACCTCAACTACACTATGGTCAGTAGTTTTTTTAATACCATTTTCTCTAATACTTGAATCACCCTGGAATGCTAGCCCGACATTACAGTCAACATTATCACTTTTATACCTAGGTGTTATTGCAACTGGATTGGCTTGGTTAATTCGTTTTAGAATTTTAACGGTAAATGGATTGGTGTTTCAGACACAAGTTGCCTATTTAATTCCTATTTTTGGAATTATTTTTGGATACTTTTTGATGGATGAAGTTATAACTTGGAGAGTTTTACTTTCATTAGTTGTAATACTTGTTGGAATTTATATATTTAAAAAAAATAATAAAAATATAGTAACTTAATGCAATTAGAATCAATAGAATTTAGTTTTTTATCAATTTTTACACTACTAACATTTTTTATATTTTTAATAATAAGTAAATATTCATATAAAATTAAAAATGGAGCTCTTCTTGATAAAGATTTTTCTAAACCACAAGCTTTTCATCTACACGCAATCTCAAGAAGTGGAGGAGTGGCTGGAATAATTTCTCTAAATATATTTTTCTTAATTTATTTTCTACTTTATTCAAAAATTTTATATGAATATATTTTTATATGTAACTTGATGTTTGTAATTGGTTTTTTAGATGATATTAAAATTAAAGTAAGTCCTTTAAAAAGGTTATTGATGATGATTTTCTCTCTCCTTTTTTCAATTCACTTTATGTCGATAGGAATATTTAACATTGATATACCGTTTTTATTAAATTTTTTAAAAAATGATATTTTTTCCTCTATTTTTGTTTTGTTATGCTTCTTATTTATAATTAACGGTGCAAATTTAATTGATGGATTCAATGGTCTTCTAGTTATCAACTTAGTAATTATCAATTCAGTTTTACTTTATATAAATATTTTAAACGGAAATAATGAATTCTCAATATTTTTAATTGCACAAATAATTATCCTACTATCTTTTCTTCTGTTTAATTTTCCTAGCGCAAAGATATTTCTAGGTGACGGTGGATCTTATGCAATTGGATCTTTAGTTGCGCTTAATTCAATAATTACCAATAATTTAAATCCAAATTATTCTTCATTTTTTTTCTGTACTCTTTTATTTTATCTATTTTTTGAGGTATTTTTTTCTTTTTTAAGAAAAATTGTTCAAAAAAAATCACCTGTTCACCCAGATAGCAATCATCTTCATATGCTTATTTATAAAAAAATATCCTTAATATATGGAAGAGATAAAGGTAACTACATAAATTCAATTGTTATTAATTCTGGATATTTTATCCTTGTTTTACCGGCTACATATTTTGCAAAAGATCCAGTCATCAGCAGTTACTGGTTTTTTTCTTTGCTAGCAATTTATCTCCTTATTTATATAAGACTTTATCGTTTAACAAAAAATTAAATTGATATATAAAACAACAATTATTAATTGGGCAAGTGGCGGAATTGGTATACGCGCTGGTCTTAGAAACCAGTGCCGCAAGGCTTAAGAGTTCGAGTCTCTTCTTGCCCACCAAAAAATTATGAAAATAGAAGTTAAATCAAAAAAAGGCTTAAGAACAATTTTATCGGTAATTGTTGATAAAAAAAACATCCAATTAAAAATGGATGAGAAGCTTAATGAGCTACAAAAGGAAGTAGCTTTAAAAGGGTTCAGGCCAGGAAAAGTTCCACCAGCCGTAATTAAAAGTCAATTTGGTAAATCTATTTATGGCGAAGTTGTAGATAAAATTTTAAGAGACACTTCTTCAAAAGCTATTGAAGAAAAAAAATTAAAAGTGGCAGGACAACCAAAAATTGATTTAAAACAATTTGGAGAAGGAAAAGATTTAAATTATGAATTACAAATAGATTGTTTGCCAAGTGTATCATTAAAAAGTTTTGATAAATTTAAAGCAACAGATTTTAAAGTAAAAATCGATGCAAAGATTATTAATGAAAAAATAAAAGAAATATCAGAACAAAATAAACAATTTGAGGACAAAAATGAAAATGATAAAGCCATTATAGGCAATCAAGTTGTGTTTGATTACTCAGCATCAATAGATAATAATAAATTTGAAGGCAGTGAAGGCAAAGGTGTTCAACTAGAGTTAGGAAAAGATCTTTTTTTAAAAGGTTTTGACGAGCAATTAGTTGGAGTAAAAAAAGGTGAAACTAAATTTATTGAAGCAGTAATGCCAGAAAATCATCCTAAAAAAGAATTAGCTAATAAAAAAACAAAATTTGAATGTAAAATTTTAAATGTTAAGCAATCAAAAGAGAATAAAATTGATGATAATTTTGCAAAAATGATGGGAGCTAAAGATGTTCAAGACTTAAAGTCTTTAATAGAAAAACAAATTTCAAGTCAATATTCTCAAGCATTAAATTCAATTACAAAAAAAGAAATTTTAGATCAAATTGAAAAAAATCATGAAGTTGATTTACCTCAAAACTTACTTGATCAAGAAATATCAATAATGACCAAAAATCTGAAACCAGAAGATAAAGAAAAACATAAATTAAATAATGAAAAATTAGCTAAATCTAGAATAAAATTAGGATTACTCTTAAATGAATATGGTGAAAAAAATAACCTTAAAGTATCTGATGAAGAAGTAAAATCTGAAATACAAAAACAAATCAAAGGTATGCCGGGTCAAGAACAAATGGTTCTTGAGTATTATCAAAAAAATCCAAGTGCCTCTCAAAGTTTAAAAGGATCTATTTATGAAGAAAAAATTATTGAATTGATTAAATCGAAAATTAAACTATCCACTAAAGAAATTGACTCCAAAGAAGCAGAAAAGATTATTTCTGAATTTAACAAACCAAATTTAAATGATACCAGGGCATCTAAAACTAAATCTTCCGGTAAGAATAATCCTAAATCAAAAAAAATTAGTAAAAAGTAACCAATAGTTGTATAAATTTACTAATGAGTCGCGAGTTAGAAGATAAAATGAATAGTTTAATTCCTATGGTTGTTGAACAAACAAGCAAAGGAGAGAGAGCATACGATATTTATTCAAGATTGCTTAAAGAAAGAATAGTTTTTCTTGTAGGTCCCGTTAATGACGGTGTTGCTTCTTTAGTGACTGCACAACTATTATTTTTAGAGTCAGAAAATCCTAATAAAGAAATTAATTTTTACATTAATAGTCCAGGAGGTTTAGTTACAGCAGGTTTAGGTATTTACGATACAATGCAGTACATCAACTCACCTGTTTCAACGTTATGTATAGGTCAAGCATCATCTATGGGTTCTTTTTTATTAGCTGCTGGAGAAAAAGGAAAAAGATATTCACTTCCAAATTCAAGAATTATGGTTCATCAACCATCAGCAGGTTTTCAAGGACAAGCTACTGATATAGAAATTCATGCGAAGGAAATTATATCCCTAAAAGAACGTCTTAATAAAATTTACTCTAAGCACACAGGTAAGTCAGTTAATGAAATATCAGAAGCTTTGGAACGTGATAATTTTATGACAGCTGATGAAGCTATGAAATTTGGCTTAATAGACTCTGTTGTGGAAAAAAGAAAATAAAGCACAAGATATAGAAATTTATACAACTTCAACTTGCTAAGATGAATCTAGAGATTTATATTAAATTATTGATTCGTTATGACAGAAAAAAAAAATAAAAATATCTTATATTGTTCCTTCTGCGGAAAAAGCCAACACGAAGTTAGAAAACTTATAGCCGGTCCAACAGTTTTTATTTGCGATGAATGTGTTGAGTTATGTATGGACATAATTAAAGAAGAAAACAAAAGTTCTTTAATAAAACATCAAGATGGAGCTCCATCTCCTAAAGAAATCTGTAACGTATTAGATGATTACGTAATTGGTCAAAAATTTGCAAAAGAAATTTTATCTGTCGCGGTTCATAATCATTATAAAAGATTAAATCATGAAACAAAAAATAATAAAGATATTGAGCTTTCAAAATCAAATATTCTGTTAGTTGGGCCGACTGGATGCGGTAAAACTTTATTAGCTCAAACTTTAGCTAGAATTCTTGATGTTCCATTCACAATGGCTGACGCAACTACTTTAACTGAAGCTGGTTACGTAGGAGAAGATGTTGAAAATATAATTTTAAAATTATTGCAAGCAGCAGATTACAATGTAGAAAAAGCACAAAGGGGAATTGTTTACATAGATGAAGTAGATAAAATTAGTAGAAAATCTGAAAATCCTTCAATAACAAGAGATGTTTCTGGTGAAGGTGTTCAACAAGCTTTATTGAAAATTATGGAAGGTACGATTGCTAGTGTTCCACCACAAGGTGGTAGAAAACACCCTCAACAGGAATTTCTACAAGTAGATACAACAAATATTTTATTTATATGTGGAGGCGCGTTCGCTGGTCTTGATAAATTAATTGATAGTAGAGGCAAAGGAAGCTCAATCGGATTTGGAGCAAAAGTAAAAAGTTACAAAGAACAACCACTTTCACAAATTATGAAAATGCTGGAACCAGAAGATTTAATTAAGTATGGTTTAATTCCTGAGTTTATCGGAAGAATGCCAATCATCGCTACACTTGATGATTTAGATGAAAAATCATTAGTTAAAATTTTAAACGAACCTAAAAATTCTTTAATAAAACAATATCAAAGATTATTTGAATTTGAAGATGTTGAGCTGGAATTTAAAACTGAAGCTATTCAAGAAATAGCAAAAAAAGCTATATTTAAGAAAACTGGCGCAAGAGGATTAAGATCAATTTTAGAAAATATATTGTTAAAAACCATGTTTGAATTACCAGACATGGAGGGCGTGATTAAAGTTACAGTTGATGGATCTGCAGTAAAAGGGTCTTCGGAGCCCATTGTCACATACGGTAAAAAAGCATCAACATCTGTGGCATAAGTTAAATTTGTTTCTTGATATTAATGCATTAATTGCCATATTAAAGGTATGAATGCATCGTACTTAAAACCCTTATTGCCACTAAGGGATATTGTGATTTTCCCATCAATGGTAGTACCTTTATTCGTGGGAAGAGAGAAATCCATTAAAGCTCTTCAAGAGGTAATGAAAACAGATAAGTCAATAGTTTTAGTTTCTCAAAAAAATTCAGAAATAGACGATCCGGTTAGCAAAGATCTCTATCAATATGGCTGTCTTAGTAAAGTTTTACAGCTTTTAAAGCTTCCAGATGGAACTGTTAAAGTTTTAGTTGAAGGTGAAAAAAGAGTAAAAATTTTAAAACATAATGATAATGAAAATAATTTTTTGACATGTGAAGTTGAAATTATAGAAGATACGAATATCTCAAAAGATCTTGATGATTTGGCAGCAGGATTAGTTAAAAAATTTGAAAAATTACAAATATTAAATAAAAAAGATTTGAATGATGGAGCAGGTAATTTAAAGAATTTTAAAGATGCGACTCAAATAGCAAATAATATTTCTTCAAACTTAAATATTTCAATATTTGAAAAGCAAGAATTGTTAGAGATTATTGATTTAAAAAAAAGATTAGAAAAAATTCATACATTTATAGAAAAAGAAACAAGTGTACTTTCAGTTGAAAAAAAAATACGTGGTAGAGTTAAAAACCAAATGGAAAAAACACAACGTGAATATTATTTAAACGAACAATTAAAAGCTATTCAAAAAGAATTAGGTGAAATTGATGAAGGAAAAGATGAATTAACATCTTTGTCTAGAGCAATATCTGATGCCAAAATGCCAAAATTGGCTAAAGAAAAATGCTTGTCTGAATTAAAAAAATTAAAATCAATGAGCCCGATGTCAGCAGAGGCTACTGTTGTTAGAAATTATTTAGATTGGATGACAGAATTACCATGGTCAAATAAATCTAAAATAAATACAGATTTAAATAATGCTCAAAAAATTTTAGACGAAGACCATTACGGTTTAGAAAAAGTTAAGGAGAGAATTATTGAATTTTTAGCTGTACAAAAAAGAATAAAGCAAATGAAAGGTCCAATCCTATGCTTAGTAGGTCCACCAGGTGTAGGAAAAACATCTTTAGGAAAATCTATTGCGAAAGCAACTAATAGAAAATTTATTAGAATTTCTTTGGGGGGTATTAGAGATGAAGCTGAAATTAGAGGGCACAGAAGAACTTACATCGGATCTTTACCAGGAAAAATTATTCAGATGATGAAAAAAGCAGGGACGAAAAATCCTTTATTTTTGTTAGATGAGATAGACAAAGTGGGGAATGACTATAGAGGTGACCCGTCATCAGCACTATTAGAGGCATTAGATCCAGAACAAAATAAAGAATTCAACGATCATTATTTAGAAGTTGATTACGATCTATCAGATGTAATGTTTGTAACAACTGCAAATACATTGAATATTCTACCTCCACTCTTAGATAGAATGGAAGTAATTAGATTATCCGGATACACTGAAGATGAGAAAGTAAGTATTTCACAAAAATATTTAATTCCAAATCAAAGTAAAAACAACGGTTTGAAAAAAGAAGAGTGGTCTATAGATGAAAATATAAATAGAAAGATTATTAGACACTACACTAGAGAATCTGGTGTTAGAAATCTTGAAAGAGAAATTTCAAAAGTAGCTAGAAAATTAGTAAAAAAAATTGACAATAATGAGAAAGTAAATAATCCTATTGGTGAAAAGGACTTGAAGGATTTACTTGGTGTTCAAAAATTTAATTACGGGGAAATAGAAGAAGAAAGTAGAATAGGAGTGGTAACAGGATTAGCTTGGACAGAAGTTGGTGGAGAAATTTTAAAAATTGAGTCTGTTGTTATGCCCGGTAAAGGTAAAATGCAAATTACAGGAAAACTAGGAGATGTGATGCAAGAGTCCGTTAAAGCTGCTAAATCATATATAAGATCAAAAAGCTTAGACTACGGAATAATTCCACCTGTTTTTGATAAAAAAGATTTTCATATTCACGTACCTGAGGGAGCGACTCCTAAAGATGGTCCTTCAGCTGGAGTCGGCATGGTTACTTCAATAATATCTGCAATTACAGAAATAGCAGTTAATAAAAATGTTGCCATGACTGGTGAGATCACTCTTAGAGGTTTGGTGTTACCTATTGGAGGGTTAAAAGAAAAATTACTTGCAGCACATAGAGCAGGAATAAAGACTGTTTTAATCCCAATTGAAAATAAAAAAGATTTAGTAGAAGTTCCGAAAACTATATTAGAATCTATGGATATAATACCTGTTAAAAATGTAGACGAAGTACTTAAAGTTGCTCTTGTTAAGCCTTTGAAAAGAGTAGAATGGGTAGATGTTGATCAAATAGCTAAAAAAGACAAAACAAAAAAAGAATTAAGTACGCACTAACATTCAAATAATTAATCTAACCAATTTTTAAAAATATCTAAATTTGAAGCAACATATGGAGGTAAAACAATTGTATCTGCTTTTTTTAAAGTAGATTTACTAGACCATTTGTACTCTTTTTGATCTGCTTTATAATCATATATTATTCTTTTCTCTCTAATTATTTTTTTTATATCATCCAATTTTAAACCACTTTCTTCAAATTCATAATGATGAGCAAAATTTAGTAATTTTTTTTGCAACTGTTCTGGAGTTTTTAAGCAAGTAAAATGCCAACCTCCATTTTTAATAAATACAAGATTAGAATATTTCTTTTTTGAAAAAAAAGTATCTAATCTCCATTTAGGATAATTTTTTCCTTTTATATTTCTTAACCATTGCGGAGATATGAAGTTTTTATATTTTATACCACGTGTCCCTTGCCAAACAAAATCATCATAAATCAAATTTAATTTATAATAAAAAATTGCTTGTTCAAAAATATAAGTATTGTTTTTAATTTCAAATAAATTTAAATTCTGTAAGTTTGGAATTTCATCTAAATCACTAATTAATACGATATCATCATCTAATATATCACTTAAACCTTTTATTAAATTTTCTCTTTGAAAATAGTCTCTAGCCATTCCATTTAATATTAACTTCTCACCTCTTTTTTCTTTTGACTCTCCATCTATCAATCCCAAAATATTTTTGGGTTGTTTATTTACCACATGGTAAGAAATCTTATCTTTAAATTTTTTAAATTTGCTGATGTCAAACTTCAGTTCTTTTTTATTACCATTATGGGTATAAGTTGCTTCAGTAATAACGAACTTTTTCACATATTTATCAAGAGTATTTAATCGTAAGTCTAGAAGTAAATCCTCATCAAAATACATGAAGCAATCATATATATTCATGTCATTTGAGTTATAATAAAAAATAATATAAGTAAATATTTATAAAATTTCTATGAAAAAAAAAATCATTATTACAGGCGGTTTAGGTTACATTGGAACCGAGCTATGTAAATTATATTCGGGTGTAAGCTGGCACCATGAAATTATTGTAATAGACAATAGGTTTATATCAGAAAGAGTAAATCAAATTCGCAACTGGAATATGGAATTTATTCAAGGTGATATTTTAGATAAAGAACTTGTACAAAAATATTGTGAAAATGCGGATGTGGTTCACCATTTGGCTGGAGTAACAGATGTACCAAGAACACAAAGTGAAGCATCAAAAGCTCAAGATGAAAAAATTATTGAGGTTGGTGAAAGAGGTACTCAAAATATTTTAGAGTCTATAAGTGATAAATGTAAAATTATTTTTCCATCAACTCATGTTGTTTATGAGGGAATTAATGAAGTTAAAACAAATATCATGGAAGACGAACAACTAAAACCTGTATTATCTTATTCATCATCAAAAGCAATAAATGAAAACCAATTAAAGAAATCTGGAAAAAATTATGTAATTTTAAGATTAGGTTCTGTATATGGGTACTCAACTGATTCAATGCGAATAGATATAATGCCAAATTTATTCTCAAAAATTGCTTCGCAAAATGGAACTTTAAAGCTATTTGCAGGTGGAAGACAAATTAAGAGTTTAGTTCCATTAATAGATGTAGCCAGATGCTTTAAATTTATGGAGGAAAAAAATAATATTAGTTCAGAAACATTTAACTTAACAAAAGATACTCTTTCGGTTAAAGAAGTTGCAGAAGTCTGCAAGAAACATAATCCAAAAATAATACTAAAAGAAACAAATGATGAAGTTCCTAACTTAGGATTTTCTTTGTCCAATAAAAAATTATTAGGCACAGGTTTTAATTTTCTTTATAACCTAGATCAAAATATTAAAGAAATGATACAAAAATGGTCTAAGCAAAATCTCATAAAAGACCTAGAACATGTTAGAGACGGAAATAATTTATTTAAAGATAATAGAGGTGTTATAAGTAACCATGAGTTAACAGAGCCCATAAATTTAATTGGTTTGATTGATTCAAAAAAAGGAACTATCAGAGCTAACCATTATCACCCGCAACAAGAACAAAAATGCTTATTTACTAAAGGTCAAATCATTGAAATATTTCAAGACATAATAAATCCAATGGCTCCTAAAATTACCCAAGTTGTAAATGCTGGTCAACTTTCAATAATAAAACCTAATGTTGCACATACGATGGTTTTTACTAAAGATACAACATTTTTAAATCTTGTAAGAGGTGAAAGAGATCATGAAAATTATGGGATAACACATACAGTTCGACATGTGTTTGTCGATGAAAAAGAAAAAAATTTATTAATGGAATGTTATAAATTTGATTGTAGATCGTGCGGTAATACTGATCTTAAAAGAGTAGTTTCATTAGGATATCAGCCTCTAGCAAATAACTTGCTTAAAAAACAAAACGAAAAATGTGAACTATATCCGTTAGAAATGAATTACTGCAATAAATGTCATAACTGTCAATTATCGGTATCAGTTGATCCAAAAAAAATGTTTTCTAATTACCTTTACACGTCTTCAACTTCAAAGGTTTTCAGAAATCATTTTGTTAATTCTGCAAAAAAATATACCAAAGAACTAAAATTAAATAAAAAAAAAACTTATATTATTGATATTGGAAGCAATGATGGTGTTGCTTTAAAGCCATTTTTAGACTTAGGGTTTAAAAATGTATTAGGTATTGAGCCTGCTAAAAATTTGGCAAAACTCGCTAATAAAAATAAAATTAAAACTTTTAATGGTTTTTTAGAGATAAAAAACTTAAAAAAAATTAAAAAAAATGCTGATTTAATTTTAGCCTCAAATGTATTTGCTCATTCAGATAAACTAAAAGAAATGGCAAAGTGTATGTTTAGCTTGTTGGGAAAAAAAGGAACAATAATTATTGAAGTGCAATATTTAATGAATACTTTGAATGATTTAACTTTCGATAATATATATCATGAACATTATAATTATTGGTCATTAACCTCTTTATTAAACTTTTTTAAACAGTTTCAGGCTAAAATATATAGATCTGAAAAAATTGATACACATGGTGGTTCTTTAAGAATTTACGTCAAAAAAGGTAAAAAGGTAAAAATTGAGTCTAGCGTTAAAAAGATGCTTGGGGATGAAGAAAAATTTGGAATAAAAAAATATAAAACATATCAAGAATTTGGAAAAAAAGTTTACAAAATTAGAGAAAACGTTATTAAAAATATAAAAAAATTAAAAGCAAGTAATAAAACTATTATAGGATATGGGGCACCAGCAAAAGCCACCACAGCATTAAATTTTTTTGGAATTTCTAAAGAAATAGACTTTATAATTGAAGATAATAAGTTAAAACATAATAAATTTATTCCTGGTGTCAAAATACCAATTAAGAATAAATCAAAAATCGTGAATAAAAATAATACACTTTTAGTATTAGCTTGGAATTTTTTTAAGGATATAAAAAAAAATAACGCTGAATTGTCAAATGATTTTGTAAATATTAAAGAATTAGAGATTAATAATTAGCAATAAGATTTTTCCAAATTTCAAAAATATTTCTTATACTTTCAAAAAAATAATTTAAATAAAATTCTGTAAATGGTGCTTTTTCAACTAAAATGTCTTGAAAAAAATGTAATGCCTTTGCTCCAGCTATAGTGATAACAATAAATAGAATTAAAACGTTGTAAAAACCAAAGGAGATATTTTTATCTTTTAAATTATCGTGATTTGATTTTTCACTTTTAAGTGAAATACCATGTTTTTTCTCTAGATATTCTGGAGAATATAAACTTACTTCTTTTGTATTATTCTTTTTATTACTTTTTTTTATTATTCTTTTTTTTTGAACCTTTTTTGTTTTAATTTTTTGATCTAAAGAAATTTTGCTAGTCTTATTTATAAGTGGGAACTGCTCCCATTTATTACCGCATGAACTGCACTGAACAAGCCTACCTTTAGCAGGAATAGCCTGGTCAGGAACAACAAACTTTTTCTCACAAGCTTTACAATTTATAATCATAAATAATCAATATTACTTGTATTTATCTAAATAAACTTAAAAATTAAATACTTTTTTACTTTATAATGTTTTTATTGTATATCTCGTTTTTAATTAATAGGGTGGTTAGCTCAGTTGGTAGAGCATCTCGTTTACACCGAGAGGGTCATAGGTTCGAGTCCTTTACCACCCACCATTTAGTGGGGGTGTAGCTCAGTTGGTTAGAGCGATCGCCTGTCACGCGATAGGTCGAGGGTTCGAGTCCCTTCACTCCCGCCACTATTTGATAATCACTTTCATCTAGAACATTATAAATAAACATTTTTTGATCAACAAAATGCTTCTTTCTGTCCTGTACACTTAAATCTTAGATGCTATAAACAATGTATATTAATGTAAGAATCCTTAAACCATTAGGTATTAAGGTAGATATTAATTAAAAAAATGATTTATAACTTTTTATCCGAGTACCTATCAATTTTAATTTTTTTATTTATAGCTTTGTTTTTAAGCATAGGTTTTATTGTTGCTAATTTTTTAGCATCTCCTTCTAACCCAGACCCAGAAAAATTATCTGCCTATGAATGTGGATTTGAACCTTTTGACGACTCAAGAATGGAATTTGATGTAAGATTTTATTTAGTGGCGATACTTTTTATTATATTTGATTTAGAAATTGCATTTTTATTTCCTTGGGCAATATCATTAGGCGGGATAGGAGCCCTAGGTTTTTGGTCTATGATGTTTTTTCTAGGAGTATTAACAATTGGTTTCATTTATGAATGGAAAAAAGGAGCGCTAGAATGGGAATAAAATTAGATACTCTTGAAAAAAAACAAAAAGAAATTCCTGAGGAGTTTAAAGATTTAGCAAAAGATTTTGCAGAAAAAGGTTTTATTACAACGTCGACCGATAATTTGATTAATTGGGCTAGAACAGGATCTTTACATTGGATGACTTTTGGTCTTGCTTGCTGTGCAGTGGAGATGATGCAAACCTCCATGCCAAGATATGACCTTGAAAGATTTGGTGCAGCCCCGAGAGCCTCACCAAGACAATCAGATGTGATGATAGTTGCTGGAACCTTGACTAATAAAATGGCTCCAGCTCTTAGAAAAGTTTATGATCAAATGCCTGAACCTAGATATGTTGTATCTATGGGAAGCTGTGCTAATGGTGGTGGCTACTATCACTACTCTTATTCTGTTGTTAGAGGATGTGATAAAATTGTTCCAGTCGATATTTATATTCCAGGCTGCCCACCATCAGCAGAAGCTTTGCTCTATGGAATTTTACAATTACAAAAAAAAATTAGAAGAGAAGGGTCGTTAGAAAGATAAAATGATCTTAAATAAACTTCAAACAATTGAGAAAACAATCAATTCAGAGCTGTCTAGTAAAATTAAAGATTCAACAATTAAGTATGACGAACTTTTGATTGAAACTTACGAAAAAGATTTAATAGATGTAGTTCAATTTTTAAAATTAAATGAAAAATGCAAATTTAGACAGCTTATAGATATTGCAGGTGTAGATTATCCAGAGGATGAAAAAAGATTTGAATTAGTTTATTTATTTTTATCACATGAACACAATACAAGAATTAAACTTTTAATTAAATTTCAATTATCACAAACAATAAATTCTATAACAAAAATTTTCCCTTCTGCTAATTGGATGGAAAGAGAGGTGTTTGATATGTATGGAATTAAATTTAAGAACCATCCTGACTTAAGAAGAATCCTGACTGATTATGGTTTTAAAGGCCATCCACTAAGAAAAGATTTTCCATTAACGGGATTTAATGAAGTTAGATACAGTGAAAAAGATAAAAAAGTTATTTATGAGCCAGTTAAACTTGAACAGAATTATAGAAATTTTGATTTTGAAAGCCCTTGGGAAGGCACAAACTATATGAAGGAAATAAAAAAAACTGATAAAGATGGTAAAAAAAACTAAATCATTAAGTTTAAATTTTGGACCTCAACACCCCGCAGCTCACGGTGTTTTAAGGCTTATATTAGAATTGGATGGAGAAGTTGTAGAAAAAGCAGACCCACATATCGGCTTACTGCACAGAGGCACTGAAAAACTTATAGAGCAAAAAACTTACACTCAAGCCTTACCATATTTTGACAGATTAGATTATGTTGCACCAATGAATCAGGAACATGCATTTGCCTTAGCAGCTGAAAAATTATTGAATATTGAAGTTCCTATAAGAGGTAAATATATACGTGTTATTTTTTGTGAAATTGGAAGAATTTTAAGTCATATTTTAAATGTAACAACCCAGGCTTTAGATGTTGGAGCTCTTACTCCATCTTTATGGGGTTTTGAGGAAAGAGAAACTTTAATGACTTTTTACGAAAGAGCTTCAGGTTCAAGATTACATGCAAATTATTTTAGAACAGGTGGTGTCCACAAAGATATTCCTTTAAAACTTGTAGAAGATATTGAAAAATTTTGCAGATCTTTCCCAAAAATAATAGACGATCTTGAAGGTCTACTAACTGATAACCGTATTTTTAAACAAAGAAATGTTGAAATTGGAATTGTATCAAAGCAAGAAGCTTTAGATCATAGTTTTTCAGGAGTTATGCTAAGAGGTTCGGGCGTTCCATGGGATTTAAGAAGATCTCAGCCTTATGAAATCTATGAAAATTTAGATTTTAAAATTCCAGTTGGAAAAAATGGAGATTGTTATGATAGATATCTTTGTAGAATAGAAGAAATGAGAGAAAGCATAAAAATTATTCTTCAATGTATAGAGAAATTACCTAAAGGCCCTGTTAAGTCTATTGATAATAAAATTTCACCTCCAAAAAAAGACGATATCAAAGAGTCGATGGAAGCTTTAATTCATCATTTTAAATTATTTACAGAAGGTTATAGAGTTCCAAAAGGAGATGTTTACACTTCAGTTGAAGCACCTAAAGGAGAGTTTGGTGTATATTTAATATCTGACGGAAGCAATAAACCTTACAGATGCAAAATAAGAGCACCTGGTTTTTCACACCTACAAGCAATGGATTATTTAATCCGTGGGCATATGCTAGCAGATGTACCGGCTGTATTAGGGTCATTAGACATAGTTTTTGGAGAGGTAGATAGATGAGTCTAAAAAAAATTCATGATGATCAACCTAAGGATTTTAAATTTTCTGATGGAAATCTAAAAAAAGCAGAAGAAATTTTAAAAAAATATCCTAAAAAAAATAAAAAAAGTGCTGTAATGCCTTTTTTATATTTAGCTCAGAGACAAAATAAAAATTGGATTCCATTAGCAGCAATGAAATATATAGCTAATTATTTATCAATACCTTACATTTCAGTATATGAAGTAGCTACTTTTTATACAATGTATAACTTGGCTCCTGTTGGAAAGCATTTTGTCCAAGTTTGTACGACAACACCTTGTTTATTAAGAGGAGCGGATAAGATCGTAAAGCTTTGTAAAGAAAAAATTTCACCGAATGAAAATGAAATTTCAAAAAACGGAAATTGCTCATGGATGGAAGTTGAATGTTTGGGAGCTTGTGTGAGTGCACCAATGGTTCAAATTAATGATGATTATTATGAGGACTTAGATGAAAAAAATACTAAAGAAATCTTAGATTCATTGATAAATGATAAACCTATTCAACCAGGTTCTTTTAGAGGAAGAAAAAACACAGCTCCAGAACAATTTTTAAAAGCTAACGAAGGTAAACATGCTTAAAAAAGAAGATAAGATATTTAAAAATCTTTACAACGAATTGGGTTGGGAAATAGATAATTCTATTAAAAGAGATGATTGGAAGGATACAAAGGACTTTATTTCGAAAGGTCGTGAATGGATAATTAATGAAATTAAAACCTCTGAACTTCGAGGAAGAGGTGGTGCTGGATTTTCAACTGGACTCAAATGGTCATTTGCTCCTAAAGAAATAGGTTCTAGACCTCATTATTTAGTTATTAACGCTGATGAATCCGAACCAGGAACTTGTAAAGATAGAGACATATTAAGATTTGAACCGCAGAAATTGATAGAGGGATGTTTGATAGCTGGTTACGCAGTTCAAGCTCATATTTGTTATATATATATTAGAGGTGAATATTTTAACGAAGGTAAAAGATTACAAGAAGCAATCGATCAAGCTTATGAAAAAAAATTTTTAGGTAAAAATGCATGTGGTTCAGGATGGGATTTTGATATTCATATTCACTATGGTGCTGGAGCTTATATATGTGGTGAAGAAACTGCTTTATTGGAAAGTATTGAGGGAAATAAAGGTCAGCCAAGATTAAAACCTCCTTTTCCAGCTTTAGTTGGATTATATGGTTGCCCAACTATAGTTAATAATGTTGAAACTATTGCGGTAGTACCAACAATTCTTAGACGAGGTGGAAAATGGTTTTCTTCTATCGGCAAACCAAAGAACACAGGCACTAAAATTTTTTGTATATCTGGAAACGTAAATTCCCCTTGTAATGTTGAGGAAGAAATGGGAATCCCGCTTAAAGACTTAATTGAAAAACATGCTGGAGGCGTTGTAGGAGGCTGGGATAATCTTCAAGCTATTATACCTGGTGGTTCCTCAATGCCTTTATTGCCAAAAAAAATATGCGATACATTAACAATGGACTTTGACTCTTTGATTGAAAATAAAAGTGGTTTAGGAACTGCTGGGATAATTGTTATAAATAAAGATCAAGATATCGTTGAATGCATGGCAAGAATAGCAAGGTTTTACAAACATGAAAGTTGTGGTCAGTGCACACCGTGTCGTGAAGGATCAGGTTGGATGTGGAGAATATTAGATAGAATAACAAAAAGAAAAGCTACTTTTAGTGATGTAGATTTATTATCAGATGTTACAAAACAAATTGAAGGTCATACTATTTGCGCTTTTGGTGAAGGTTCAGCTTGGCCAGTACAAGGTCTATTAAGACATTTTAGAAAAGAAGTTGAAAGTCGATGTAGAGATGAACCTTTAATAAAGAAAAAATTAAATAACCCTTATTTAGTTGATCAACATTTATTGGACAATAAAAATGCCTAAAATAAAAATAAACGATAAAGAAATTGAATTTGAAAAAGGAATGACAGTTTTACAAGCATGCGAGCTTGCTGACGTCGAAATTCCAAGATTTTGTTATCATGAAAAACTTTCTATAGCGGGAAATTGTAGAATGTGTTTAGTTGAAATGGAAAAATCTCCAAAACCAATAGCATCATGCGCAATGCCAGCGACAGAAGGAATGAATATTAAAACAAATACACCGTTAGTAGAAAAAGCAAGAAAAGGTGTTATGGAATTTTTATTGGCAAATCATCCATTAGATTGTCCAGTTTGTGATCAAGGAGGTGAATGTGATCTTCAAGATCAATCTTTATATTATGGAGTGGATAAAAGTAGATTTGTAGAGAACAAAAGAGATGTAAAAGAAAAATATATGGGTCCTTTAATTAAAACTCAAATGACCAGATGCATTCATTGCACTAGATGTGTCAGGTTTGCTACTGAAGTTGCTGGTGTACCAGAGATTGGAGCTATAGGAAGAGGTGAAAATATGGAAATTACTACTTACCTAGAAAAGTCAATGGAGTCAGAATTGTCGGCTAACGTAATTGATTTATGTCCAGTAGGAGCATTGACATCTAAACCTTATGCTTTTGAGGCAAGGCCTTGGGAATTAAAAAAAACTGAAAGCATTGATGTATTAGACGCAGTAGGATCAAACATAAGAGTTGATACATATAACTGGGAAGTAAAAAGAATTCTACCAAGACTAAACAATGAGATTAATGAAGAATGGATTTCTGACAAAACAAGATATTCTTGTGATGGACTTCTTAAACAAAGATTAGACGTTCCTTATATAAAGAAAGAAAATAAATTACAAAAATCAAGTTGGGATGAAGCCATTAATCTCATAGTAGAAAAAATACAATCAACAAAACCGGACGAATTTGCTGGACATATAGGAGATATGGTTAACATGGAAAATGCTTTAGCTTTTAAAAAATTATTTAAGACTTTAAAAAGTAATAATTTAGAATTTAGAGAAAAAAAATTTTATATTAATTCTACTGAAAAAATTAATTACATTTTCAACTCATCGATAAAAGGTATTGAGGATTCAGATTTAATACTGCTAATTGGAACAAATCCAAGACACGAAGCAACAATTTTAAACGCGAGAATTAGAAAAACATTTGCTCAAAAAAACCTTCCTGTTTTTTCAATAGGTAATCCAGGTGATTTAACATACAAATATCAAATAATTGGAAGTAAGACTGATGATATAAAGAAGATAATAAACAAAGAACATGAATTTTCTAAAAAACTTTTATCAGCTAAAAAACCAATTATTATTATTGGAGAGTCTGCTTTAGAACTTAAAAGTGGAAAATATATTTTTGAGGAATTAAAAAGTTTTTTAATAGAAAATAACTTCATTAACAAAGACTGGAATGCACTAAATGTTCTAATACAAAATGCTTCAACAGTGGGATTGTTAGATTTAAGTATTTTATTAGATCAAAATGGTGATAATTTTAGTTTTTTTGAAAATCTTGAAAATAAAAAATTTAAATTTTTATATTTATTAGGTTCTGATAATTTAGACTTTAAAAAAGATAAAGAATTTATTGTTTATCAAGGAAGTCACGGAGATAGAGGTGCAGAAATAGCTGATATTATTTTACCAAGTGCAGCTTATACTGAGCAAAATGGTTTATACGAAAATTTAGAGGGAAGAGTTCAGGAATGCAAAAAAGCATCTTATCTTATAGGTGAGTCCCTTGAAGATTGGAAAATATTTAATCGTATTATAAAAAAAATAGGTATTACGGAAAATTTATCTAACTTTGATCAATTAAGAAAAGAAGTTTTGAATACAATTCCAAATTTTTCTGAAATAAACCATTTACCTTCATTATCAGAAATTCTAAATAAAAATATTCAATCAAATTTTATTAGTGAAGATGTTTCAATAAGAGAACTTGATTATTATTATACAAATTTTATTTCACGAGCTTCTAAAACAATGAGTGAGTGTCGGCAAATTCGCCAAAAAATAAAAAAAGATGGGACAAATAATTAATGTTTGAATATGCTTTAATTTTAGGTCAAGAAGTTTATAAGATTTTATTTTTACTTGTCCCAATATTAGTTTCTGTGGCAATGATAGTTTGGCTAGATAGAAGGGTATGGGGTTTAGTTCAAAAAAGAAAAGGTCCAAACGTAGTAGGTCCCTTCGGCTTACTTCAAACAGTAGCTGATGCTTTAAAATATATTTTTAAAGAAATAATAATTCCTGCTAGTGCTAATAAAACAGTTTTTATCTTAGCTCCCATTGTAACAATGACACTAGCCCTAGTTGCCTGGGCAGTAATTCCTATGAGTGAAGATTTTGTACTGGCGGACATAAATGTCGGTATTTTATATCTATTTGCTGTTTCTTCTCTTGGTGTATATGGAATAATCATGGGTGGCTGGGCCTCAAATTCAAAGTATCCTTTTTTGGGAGCAATAAGATCTGCGGCTCAGATGGTTTCATACGAAGTATCTATTGGAATAATTATAATTAATGTACTTCTTTGTGTTGGCTCATTAAATTTAAAAGATATTGTCTTAGCCCAAAAGGATTTGTGGTATGTTATTCCTCTTTTTCCAATGTTTGTGATTTTTTTTATTTCTGCTCTCGCAGAAACAAACAGACCACCATTTGATTTACCTGAAGCAGAAGCAGAACTAGTAGCTGGTTATCAAACAGAATATTCTGGAATGATGTACGCAATGTTTTGGTTGGGTGAATATGCAAATATACTACTTATGTGTGCAATGGGTTCTGTTTTATTTTTAGGAGGCTGGTTACCAATTATTGATATTTATCCATTAAATTTAATTCCAGCCCCAATTTGGATGATTTTAAAAATTTTATTTTTATTTTTATTATTTGCTCTTATTAAAGCAATTGTGCCTCGATATAGATACGATCAATTAATGAGACTTGGTTGGAAAATTTTCTTACCACTCTCACTTCTTTATTTAGTTTTAACAGCAAGTTTTTTATTTTACTTTGATAAATTGCCAAAAGGAAACTTCTAATGACTTTAGCAAGAATTCTTAAAACTATTTTTCTAATAGAATTTGTAAAAGGCTTGATAATGGCTGTTAAGGAAATGTTTAGAAAATCAAAAACAATTAATTATCCTTTTGAAAAAGGACCAATCAGCCCTCGTATGAGAGGTGAGCATGCTTTAAGAAGATACCCTAGCGGTGAAGAAAGATGTATCGCTTGTAAGCTTTGTGAGGCTGTCTGTCCAGCACAAGCAATTACTATAGAGTCAACAGAAAGACCGGACGGAAGTAGGAAAACTACCAGATACGATATTGATATGCTTAAGTGTATTTATTGTGGGCTCTGCCAAGAATCTTGTCCAGTAGATGCAATTGTTCAAGGTCCTAATTTTGAATTTGCAACAGAAACAAGAGAAGAACTTTATTATAATAAAGAAAAATTATTAGATAATGGTGATAGATGGGAAACTGTTTTAGCAAAAAACATAAAATTAGATAAACCTTATAGATAAATGTTAGCTCACTCCATTTTTTTTTATTTTTTTTCAATAATAGCAATTTTTTCTTCACTAATGGTGATTACATCAAGGAACACTGTAAACTCAGTTTTTTTTCTAATTTTAGATTTTATTTCAGTTGGATGTTTATTTATTATGGTTGGCGCTGAATTTTTAGGTATGATTATATTGATAGTTTATGTGGGAGCGGTGGCAGTTTTATTTTTATTTGTTGTCATGATGCTTAATGTAGCTGAACAAAAACAATCTTGGTTTATTGGAAAAAAGTCTACCCATATCCCAACAGGATTAATTGTAAGTGTTTTAATTCTTTTAGAATTATTAGTAGTTGTTGGTGGATGGAAGTATAAAGATAATCTTATGTCTAGCAGTACATTAGAATTATCAAATATTTCTAACACACATCAATTAGGCTTGGTTATGTACACCGATTATATTTTATACTTTCAATTAGCAGGTATAATACTTTTATTATCCATGATAGGTGCCATTCTTTTAACGTTTAGACAAAGAAAAGGTGTAAAAAAACAAAGCTACTTTAACCAAATTTCTAGAGATCCGGCATCCTCAATTGAATTAAAAGAAGTTGAGTCAAATAAAGGAGTCAAAATAGATGATTGAGATTGGATTGGGTCATTATTTATCTTTAGGTGCAATTATATTTTTCCTAGGCACTATAGGTATTTTTTTGAATAGAAAAAATGTAATTGTTATTTTAATGTCAATCGAGTTAATTTTACTCGCTGTAAACATTAATCTAATTTCTTTTTCAATTTTTTCTGGAGATATAGTTGGTCAAATATTTACTATGTTGATATTAACTGTGGCTGCCGCAGAAGCAGCGATAGGTTTAGCAATTATTGTTATTTACTATAGAAATAAAGGCTCAATTAGAGTTGAAGACATACATGGAATGAAAGGGTAAATGGAATACACTGTAATTTTTCTTCCACTTATCGGCGCTATTATTGGATATTTGGGAGGATCACTAATAAAATATTTTTCAGAAATAGTAACTAGTCTATTAGTAAGTATTTCTGCTGTTTTATCAATTTTACTATTTTGGAATGGTATCCAAAATAACACTTACGGAAATTACAAAATATTTGAATGGATAAGTTCTGGAAATTTTATTGCTAATTGGTCAATTAATATAGATCCACTGAGTTCAATAATGCTTGTTGTTGTAACTTTTGTATCAGCTCTGGTTCATATTTATTCAATTGGTTACATGAGTCACGACCCTCATAAACCAAGATTCATGTCATATCTTTCACTTTTTACTTTTTCAATGCTTGTTCTCGTTGTGTCTGACAATTTTTTACAATTATTTTTTGGATGGGAAGGAGTGGGTCTCTGTTCGTATTTATTAATTGGCTTTTGGTATAAAAAAGAGTCTGCAAATAACGCAGCAATTAAAGCATTTATTGTTAACAGAGTTGGTGATTTTGGATTAGCAATTGGTATTTTTCTTATTTTTTTTTATTTTGGAACTATAAATTTTAAAGAAGTTTTTGATTTAGCTCCCCAATTTTTAGAAAAAAATATAGTATTTTTAGGGTTTGAATCATCTTTAATCACATTAATTTGTTTATTTTTATTTATTGGAGCAATGGGTAAGTCAGCGCAATTTTTATTACATACTTGGTTGCCAGACGCAATGGAAGGCCCCACACCAGTTTCTGCATTAATTCATGCAGCAACAATGGTTACTGCTGGAGTATTTTTAGTTGTAAGATGTTCACCGTTATTTGAATATTCACAAACAGCGTTAAATCTAGTTACCATAGTTGGAATGATTACAGCAATCTTTGCTGCATCAGTTGCCTTAGTTCAAAATGATATAAAAAAGATAGTGGCTTATTCAACTTGTAGTCAATTAGGTTATATGTTTTTTGCAGCTGGAGTTGGAGCGTATCATGTAGCAATGTTTCATCTTTTTACCCATGCTTTTTTTAAAGCTTTATTATTTTTAGGTTCCGGTTCAATTATCCACGCCTTTAAAGATGAACAAGACATTAGAAATATGGGCGGTGTCAGAAAAAAACTTCCTTACACTTACATTTTTATGTTGATTGGAACTTTGGCGTTGACTGGATTTCCTTTTTTATCTGGTTTTTATTCTAAAGATGCAATAATTGAGTTTGCTTATTTAAGAAATTCAACTTTAGGTAATTATGCTGCAACAATTGGAATTTTTACAGCATTTTTAACTTCAATATATTCTTGGAGGTTAATTTTTAAAACATTTCACGGACCATATAATAATAAAAAAGTTTTAATTAATGAAACTCATGAGTCTCCAATTATAATGTTAGCTCCTTTACTCTTTTTAAGTATTGGGGCAATATTTGCTGGTTATTATTTTAAAGAAACTTTTATAGGCCACCACAGTAATGATTTTTGGCAAGCATCTATATTTTTTTTAAATGAGATAAAACACGATCCAATTCCTTCATGGTTTTTGTTATTAACTCCAATCTTAGTGACTATTGCTATACCTATTTCTTTTTATTATTTTGTGACCAACATCAAAATTTTAGAGGACTTTAAAAAAACTAATTTACCTCTATATAATTTTCTTCTTAATAAATGGTTTATAGATGAGCTATACGAACAAATTTTTATTAAACCTGCAAAAAAAATGGGTTCTTTCTTTTGGAAAAAATGTGATCAAGGTATCATAGATAGATTTGGACCTGATGGTATATCAAAATTAATCAAAAAAATTTCTAATAAAGCCAGTCTTTTTCAAACAGGATTTATTTACGATTATGCTTTTGCGATGCTGATAGGTTTATCAATTTTACTTACTTATTTAATTTTAAATTAAAATGAATTTTCCAATTTTATCAACATTAATATTTCTGCCTTTAATTAGTTCTTTTTTTATTTTTTTATCAAAAGATATTAAGAATAATAATAGTGCAGTTTATATTTCACTTTTTAGTAGTCTAGCCACGTTTCTGTTGTCATTATTTGTTTGGTACTCTTTAGACCCAACATCATCAGATTTTCAATTTTTAGAGGAAAAAAATTGGATAAATAATTTTATTAAATTTAAACTAGGTGTTGATGGAATTTCAATTCTTTTCATCGTTCTAACAACTTTGATAACTCCTATTTGTATAATCTCTTGCATAAATAGCGTTAAAGTAAGAGTTAAAGAATTTTTAATTGCAATTTTAATATTAGAGACTTTTATGATTGGTGTTTTTTGTTCTCTAGATTTAGTTGTTTTTTACATATTTTTTGAAGCAGGATTAATTCCAATGTTTTTAATCATTGGTGTGTGGGGTGGTCCACGAAGAGTATATTCTGCTTTTAAATTTTTTCTTTTTACTCTTTTGGGCTCTGTTTTAATGTTAGTTGCTATTATAGCTATTTACTGGATAACAGGCACAACTGATGTTACTGAAATTTATAAAATACAAATTCCAAGTGATTACCAAAATTTATTATGGTTAGCTTTTTTTAGTTCCTTTGCTGTAAAGATGCCAATGTGGCCAGTTCACACTTGGTTACCAGACGCCCATGTAGAAGCTCCAACAGCTGGATCAGTAATATTAGCTGCTATACTTCTAAAAATGGCTGGGTACGGATTTTTAAGGTTCTCTATACCAATGTTTCCATTAGCCTCAGAATATTTTATGCCACTTATTTACACATTAAGTATAATTGCAATCATTTACACTTCATTAGTTGCTTTGATGCAAGAGGATATGAAAAAACTTATAGCCTACTCATCTGTTGCTCACATGGGATATGTTACTCTCGGTATTTTCACTTTTACAAAACAAGGTATTGAAGGAAGTATTTTTCAAATGATAAGTCATGGATTGATATCTGCCGCTTTATTTTTATGCGTTGGGGTAGTTTATGATAGATTACATTCACGTATGATAAGCACTTATGGTGGACTGGTAAACCATTTACCGAAATATTCTTTTTTATTTATAGTGTTTGCATTAGCTGGTTTGGGTCTTCCTGGTACATCAGGTTTTCTCGGAGAATTTTTAGTTTTGGCAGGAGCTTTTCAAAAAAATTATCTTGTTTCAATGTTGGCAACTTTTGGGGTTGTTCTTGGCGCAGCTTACATGCTTTGGCTAACTAAAAGAGTAATATTTGGAAATACAAACAATAATGAAATAAAAAATTTAAAAGATATTAATAATTTAGAGGCTCTAATGTTGATTACTTTAGCTATATTAGTAATTTTATTTGGTTTTTACCCATCACCATTGATGGATACATTAAATATTTCTGTAAATAATTTAATTAACAATTATGAAATTGCTATTCAGGCTAACGGGTTAAATTAAAATGATTAATAATTTAAATATATTACTACCAGAAATTTTTTTGACGTTATCAATCTTTTCTTTATTGATGATAGGAGTTTTTTTAAAAAATAGTTTTAATTTAATATTTAATTTATCCTCAATAATTATAATAATAACTGCCGCTATAATCTTTAATAGACCAAATATTGAAGAAAAAATTTTTTTAGAAAGTTTTACTAGAGATGCATTTTCAAACTTCTTTAAAATCTTAATACTTATTTCTAGTTTATTTGTTTTAAATGCATCTAAAAATTATATTATTGATAAAAAATTAGATAAATTTGAGTATCCCATAATAATATTACTTTCAATTCTAGGTATGTTTTTTATGGTTAGTTCAAATGATATTATTGTATTTTATTTAGGACTAGAGCTTCAATCTTTGTCACTTTATATATTAGCTTCAATTGATAGAGAAAATTTAAAGTCATCAGAGTCTGGTATAAAATATTTTATTTTAAGTGCATTGTCGTCAGGTTTATTATTATATGGATGTTCTTTGTTATATGGTTTCTCAGGATCAACAAATTTTGATTTAATAGTAAATGAATTAAATAAAGAAAATATCGGTGCAGTTTTTGCTATGGTGTTTATTTTAGTAGGTTTAGCATTTAAGATATCAGCTGTTCCATTTCATATGTGGACTCCAGATGTGTATGAGGGTGCCCCAACATCGATAACAAGTTATTTTGCAGTAGTTCCAAAAGTAGCAGGTCTAGCAGTGTTAATTAAATTTATGTTTATTCCTTTTTCAAATATTTTATCGGAGTGGCAGACTATAATAATTTTTATATCTATAGCCTCAATGATACTAGGAGCTGTAGCTGCAATAAGTCAAAAAAATATAAAAAGGCTTTTGGCATACAGTTCAATTGGTCATATAGGATATGCATTAGCAGGTGTAGCTACTGGAAATATCTCCGGATACCAAAGTGCAATTGTTTACATTTCTATCTATGTAATTATGAATATTGGAATTTTTTCATGTTTATACTTATTAAAAAAAGATGGTGAATATAAAGAAAATATTTCTGATTTATCAGGAGTTTCAAAGAAGCATCCTTTATTAGCCATTTCATTTTTAATAATATTATTCTCACTCGCAGGTATACCTCCGCTTGGAGGATTTTTTGCCAAATTTTATATTTTTTCAGCTGTCTTAGAACAACAAATGTTTACACTGGCAATAATAGGTTTGTTAACGACAGTTATATCGGCTTTTTATTATTTGAAGATTATAAAAATAATATATTTTGATGACAGTGTAATCACATTTGATGCTGTTAAAAATAAAAAAGCACAAGCTTCAATTTTAATAAGCTGTATTATTTTACTAACTTTCTTTCTATATCCTTCAATTTTGAATAAATTAGTTCTTTCATTATTT
>Ga0209251_1000745_pt1 | contig 28150 bp, 23 predicted proteins | sample SaaInlV_100m_DNA_6_FD_184665 | JGI IMG/M metagenome (GOLD analysis project Ga0209251, IMG submission 184665) | Marine microbial communities from expanding oxygen minimum zones in the Saanich Inlet - Saanich Inlet SI073_LV_10m_DNA (SPAdes) (version 2) | ecosystem: Environmental > Aquatic > Marine... | reverse complement strand
AGGACAAGAACGCTTTGTAGCGTTAAATAAAGCGGCTGTAGACGGTGGTTACGAAGGTGTTATGATTAAAGACGTTGATGCTCCTTATGAGTGTAAACGTACTCACGCTTGGCTTAAAGCAAAGCCATTTATTGAAGTAACTTTGGAGGTTGTAGATGTTGAAGAAGGAACAGGTAGAAATGAAGGTAAACTCGGCGCTGTTGTATGCGAAGGGATGGACGATGGAAGAATGGTTAGGGTTAACGTTGGTAGCGGCTTTAGCGATGCTAACCGTGATCAGTTTTGGACTCTTCGTAGCGATGTTATTGGGCAACTAGTAGAAGTAAGAGCAGACGCAGTAACACAAAATCAAGACGGCACATACAGTTTACGCTTTCCACGTTTTAAAACATTTAGAGGATTTGAAGTAGGCGAAAAAATCTAATATAGTTATTTGGAATTTAGAGACTGAGGATAAAAAAGTCTTGACATTTGATAACTACGGCTATATACTAGAGAAATATTAGCGTTTAGGAGACATCCAATGGCAATGCCAAAAGTAAAAAAGAAGAAGCCTAGGGCGGCACCCCGTCTACAACGAGGAGCCAAGCTCAAAGAGCCAAGTTGGGAAGGTTGGGAAGAGTGGACTGGTGAAGCAATCCATAAGCATCGTAGACATACACACTCGTGGTACTACGAACACTTTAAACCTGCAGACTTGTATGGCAATGTTCCTGTGTGGATGGAAGCAAACGGTTATACTAAAGATGACATCAAGGCAGTAAAGAACGCTCCTAACAGTGCATTAAGTATAACAGCAGGTATAGTAGCACGTATGGATATTAAAGGCGCTCCTAGGCTAAACAAGAAAGAAGCAGACCATTGGGTGAGCTTGCCAGGTACTGGTGGAGAACTAACTTGTGGCGTTGAACGCTTCTTAAAAGAAAAAGTTGCGTTTGCAATTAAAGTTGGTAAAGAAGTAGTTGAAGTAAAACAAGAAGTTGAAAAGGTAGAAGGCAAGAAGTATGTGCCAACTATCCAAGAACGTATTCAGGATCAAGCAATAGCAATGTCCGAAGGTATTGACGAATGGCTAGATGGTTGGGTAGATGACCCAAAGTCATTTGATCCGAATGGATTCGATCTTAAAGCACATCTTAAAAAAGTACAACCTACTCAAGCACACGCTCGTAAAATGCGTACAATGTGGGAAATGGAATTAACTGATTTTGACGATCTAGAAAGAATGCCAACAAAAGGACAGTTGGCTAAGATGAGTGAATTAGACGCTGATCTTTGGGATCAATTAAAAGAAGGGTATTCACATTTAAAGAAAGCAGACATTGCAAAAAAACGTAAAGCAGTTGATGCAATTAATGCCGAACTAGACTTTATTATTGATCAAGCAAAAGCAACACGTAAGCCACGTAAGCCTAAGCAACGTTCAGCAACTAAGGTAGTAGAGAAGCTGAAGTTTAGCAAAGCAGATCCTAAATATTCACTTGCATCAATTGATCCTACACTTATTGTAGGGGCAACCGAGCTTTGGGTATTTAATGTTAAGTCACGTAAGCTAGGCAAGTACATTGCAAGTAATGTTGATCCAAAAGGACTTGGTAGAGATGGCACAGGTCTAAGTGTTAAAGGTACAACTATCATTGGCTTTGATGAAAACACAAGTATACAAAAGACGCTACGCAAGCCAGCAGATCAACTTAAAGAGTTTAAAAACTCTGGTAAAGTAGCATTGCGTAAGTTTATGGATGAAATTGCAACTACAGATACAAAATTAAATGGACGATGCAATCCTGATACAGTACTTCTCAAGGTAGTCTGATAAATACTGTATAACGAACAGGAACCTCAGATGACAATACGTGATAGTTTACAAAATGTTGCACAAGCAATAGAAGAATTACAAAATAAACCTGTACCTAGGGTTGAAATTACCGATAGAGAACTTAGCGGTAACAAAATCCATGGCGGGAGAATCACACAGTTCTCTAGTCAAGGTATACAAGATAATGCTACAACGCAAATTCTTAGAGTTGAAGAAGACGGTGTTCACATAAATGTTGTACATGCTAATACGTTAAAAGGTCCTGTAAGTGTTGATGGAAATTTAAATGTAAGTGGCGAAATACACGCTACAAAATTGTATGTTGATGAAATACAAGCAGATGTCCGTAACAAACGTTCTGAACCATTATCTTTTACTAACGACAACGGCGATGTTGCGTATGGTAAAGGACTAATATGGCCCGGAGGCGAGTATACTAAACAGTTTGTATTACAACAGCGTCCAGATAGATTTTTCTCAACTGAAAGTATTGAAGTTGCAGCTGACAAGCACTTTATGGTTGGACAGCAAGAAGTACTAAACAATACTACACTTGGTACTAGCGTAGTAAATAGTAGTTTACGCACTCTTGGCACTTTATCAACTCTAACTGTAGAAGGTCCTCTAAATGTAGATGACTTTTTAATGTATGATGCAAGTATGCAAAGACTTGGAATTGGTACAGACGAGCCCAACGGTGTACTAGCAATTGAAAATTTTGATAACGAATTTATTGTTGACAGCAATAATGAAAACGAATTTGTTATCGGTGCATATACAAATACCTCTGTTAACATTATTACTGACAATACCGAACGGTTAACTGTAACTCAAACAGGAACACTAATTGTCCGTAATAAAGCTATCTTTAAAGGAAAGATAGGAGTAGGAGTAACTAACTTTACCGAAGATGCTGATATTACAACAGCTGGACCTGTAAGATTTCAAAATAAGAAATTTGAAGTAGCTGATAGTATGCCAGGCTCCGGTCATTATAACAAAGGCGATATTGTTTGGAACAGCGAACCAAGTCCGACTGGGCATGTTGGATGGGTATGCATTAAAACCGGAACGCCAGGCGAGTGGAAAACTTTCGGTTCAATCTCTTCATAATCTGCACACTAATTTCACTTAAAATTATTGTTAAATAACTTGGACGGAGTTCGCCACGAGCCTCCGATAACAAAAGGCAGAAAAGAAATAAATGATAGATAAAGAACAAGAACAACTCGATCTAAAGCGAGATAAAAAAATTGAAATACAAGTAGAGAAATGGGACGTTTTTGCTAGAATAACCCCAACTGTATTTTTAATAATATCAATAATACTAATATCCACTGGATATATATCATTCGATACAGCCTTCTATTTAGGACTTGGGCTGTTCGCTGTTACCGCGGTAACTTGGTGGTTCTGGACTATATACACTATAAGACATTTGATACGCACACTTAATAGAGCAAGTAATAATTTACTAGATGTGAGAAACGAATTTATAGAAGTAAAAACGGAAGTCGAGGCATTAAAAAATGAACAATAGTTTAAAACGATATATGTATATTAAAGCTATGCTTAATGTAATCAGTGGTTTGAGTATGGTTACAATTATTACTTTAGGGATAATGTATATGAGTTTTGATAACGCATTTGTATTTACAGATACAGAAATAGGCATTTCAAATAATCCAGTAACTAAAGACAAAGATATAGAGTTCTTTATGGTAGGCTCAAAGAAGTATCAGTGCAACAGCACAGCCGCATATGGTGTAGCACACGCAATAGATGGCTCACACTCACATGATTTAAACACATTTACAAAACGCTATGTGCAAAACACAGCACCAGGTGATAGAGTTGAAAATGGTTGGCATATGGCTGTACCTGAACATATGGCTAAAGGTGGTGAGTATCGTGTTAGTATGACAGGCGAATTTACATGCGTACACTTGATATTCAAAACACAAAAAGTACAAGTATTCGATAACATCTATTTAAAAGTAGACCCACGCTAAATAAATTTATGTTAGCTATTGGTAACGGTGAAAGTCGCACCTCAATCGACATAGACAAATTACAAGGACCTAAAGTAGGGTGTAATGCTATTATGCGTGACTACTTTGTTGACTACTTAGTATGTGTTGATCGTCGAATGATGCAAGAAGCAATTGGCCGTAAATATAATAGTTTAGTATATACTCGATCAAATTGGATCGATGCATACAAAAATAATCAAAGAATACGAGTAGTTCCGCAACTACCATACGAAGGTACAGAAAGATGGGACGAACCCTTTCAATGGGGCAGTGGTCCATATGCTGTACTTATTGCAGCAAAATATGCAAAAGAACGTTATGTTAATTTAATTGGGTTTGATTTACACAGTGATAATAAAAAAGTAAACAATGTGTACAAAGACACTCCTAATTATGATAACGCAGACAAACGAGCAGTAGACCCTAGTTATTGGATACATCAAATAGGTATGGTGTTTAACTGCTATCCTAAAATTAAATTTACTGTATATCAAAAGGACAACTGGGAGTTACCTAAAGCCTGGAATTATCCTAATGTAACGGTTGACACGATAAGTAACTTGTAGTATACTATACGTAAGGACTTAGCGTCAACCCTTCTAACTCTGCCGCTTACATAATTTATTAATAGGAGAACATTATGGGAAAACATTACAGCACTAAACATTATGGGCATAACATTGGTTTATCAGCGGTATTTAGACAGCCTAACGCAGATCACTCACACTGCCATCTATTACATGGTTACAGTTTAGCGTTTACATTTACATTTGGATGCGACGAATTAGATAACAAAAACTGGGCAGTAGACTTTGGTGGACTAAAACCTTTGAAGGCTTGGTTAGAAGATCACTTTGATCATAAAGTAGCTGTAGACTCAGAAGATCCAGAGATGGAAACTATGCTAATGTTACAAAACTTAGGACTGGCAGAAATTAGAGTATTTGAAGGTGTAGGTGCAGAGAAGTTTGCAGAACACGCATTTAATTTTGCAGACAAACTTATACGTGAAGCAACAGATAATAGATGTTACTGTGTAAGAGTAGAGTGTGCAGAACACGGAGCAAACTCAGCGATATACGAGGCATAGTTTGGTCAAAAAATATGTCGAAGGTGAAACTAAAGAAGAACGCAAAACACGCAAAGCCTTAGACAAGGTGCAGAAAAGTGTGGAAGATGTTCAAATTTTGCCGCAGAAAAGTGTAAACAACAAATACTATGTCCTGTGTCTAAAACATGGAACAAAGTATTCGCATCACTATGTAAACAAATTACATAATATGGTAAGACGCTATTGTTCATATGATTTTGAATTTATCTGTATTACTGATAGTACCATTGGCATTGACCCAAATATTAGAACTATTACATTACCACAAGAGTTATCAGGATGGTGGTGTAAGCCTTATATGTTTTCAAATCAATTACCAATAGACGGTACTGTATTGTACATGGATCTCGATGTAGTAATATCTGGAAGCATTGATAGATTATTTACATGGGAAAAAGAACGCTGGTGTACTATACGAGATTTTACACGTAAACAGCGTCCTAATTGGCAAAAGTATAACAGTAGTATAATCAGATTTAATACAGGCGAGTTAGATTATCTATGGCAACAATTCAAAGAAAATAGGCAAGCAATGGAACGTAAGTATCATGGGGATCAAGATTGGCTCTATGAAATGACTAGCATTGATAATCCTGCCAAACTATTTCCAGATGAATGGATCCTAAGCTGGAAATGGGAAATACGACAAACAAAGGATCTAAATTATCATCAGCCTAGAGGTAGGAGAACACTTCGAACTGTCGAGCTAGTTACTCCGCCAAAAGACTGTAAGGTATGTGTATTCCACGGAGACCCAAATCCAGAATATTGCAATGATCCTTGGGTAAAAGAAAACTGGAGGTAATATGTTACTAAAAGTAACACAAGTAGAACATTATACAGATACGTTATTTAAATTTAGAACAGAACGTCCACGCACATTTAGATTCTCAGCAGGTGAGTTTGTAATGATCGGGTTAGACAACTGGTCAGAAAAACTACAAAAGAACAAACCAATAATGAGAGCATACAGTATATCAAGTGGTCCGTATGATGACTGGCTTGAATTTTATAGTATCAAAGTGCCAGACGGACCATTAACTAGTAAACTACAAAAGATTAAGGTAGGCGACGAAGTTGAAGTAGGACAAAAGCCAACCGGAACTCTTACACACTCTAATTTAGAACTAGGTGGCGACTTGTGGCTGTTAGCTACAGGGACTGGCATAGCACCGTTTATATCGCTTCTAAGAGACCCTGCAACGTATGAACTATTCGATTACATTCGTGTATTATGGAGTGTAAGAGAACAAGCAGAGCTCCTTGCATACGACGAATTTTTACGAGATTTAGATATCGAATATTTGCCAATAGTAACACAAGATCCTGAATGGCCATTTGAGCGTAAACGAATAACTACGCTTATGGAAGAAGGGTTATTAATAAATGATATGCCCGAATTGAATAAAGTTATGATATGCGGTAGTATGCCATTTAATAATGATGTAAAAGATTTGTTAACTCCATTAGGATGGGATGAAGGCAACAAACGTACACAAGGAACGTTTGTACAAGAAAAGGCGTTTGTAAGTTGACAAACTTTAAGAAACGTGTTATACTAGCTATACAATGGTACAAACAACTAAGGCAACATCCACACTATGCATGGTACAACTGTGTACAGTGGGCAATTTACAATTCAGGCACACACGAACTAGACGGACAATATAGAAAATGGTAACACAACGCATAGGCTTTGCATGTAAATACATGCACCCAGATCAAACACAGAAGAAGAAAGTGCTTGAAGAAATTCAACGCCCACTAAATACTCGTAGCACAACAGTACAATGGCTTAACCGTCAGACACGTGATGTTGCTGAAGAACGCTTGTGGGACATCATGGTCCATAACATTCAGTCATATTACAATCTGATTGAATATGTAGGGAGTTTACCACATGAGTTACGAATGGTTCGACTTGGCAGTGATGTACTTCCTGTATACACTCAGTCTGACTGGCGCTATTATTGGCAACTGCCTAGCGTGGTCAGTTATTGCGAAAAGCATTTTGCTAGGGTCGGTGCCCTTGCAAAAGAACTTGATGTACGCTTGTCTATGCATCCTGGCCAGTTTACTGTCCTTGCTAGTGATAACCCAGACATCGTAGATAGGAGCATAGAAGAATTTGAATATCACACCGATGTCATCCGCTATATGGGTTACGGACAATCATTCCAAGACTTTAAATGCAATGTCCATATATCGGGTCGAAAAGGTCCACAAGGCATTATCGACGCACTTAAACGACTCTCGCCTGAAGCAAGAAACACGATCACAATCGAGAACGACGAAAACAAGTGGGGTCTCGAACACAGTCTCGAACTTGCAGACCACTGCGCACTCGTTCTTGACATACACCATCACTGGTGCCGCGAAGGTGAATACATACAGCCCACCGACGATAGATTTGCTCGCGTAATAGATAGCTGGCGTGGTGTGCGTCCTGCAATACACTACAGTTACAGTAGAGACACAGCACTACCCGAAGGCTTTGCACATGACACAATGCCTAATTTTCCAGCACTACTAGAAGCAGGACACAAGAAAGGCAAACTACGAGCGCACAGTGATTACTATCCCAATCAACTTGTTAATGACTGGGCATTGAGTTTCTTGCCTTACACAGATATTATGTGCGAGAGCAAGTGTAAGAATCTTGCTAGTATTGACCTATATAAATACAAAGAGGAGTTAAAACACTATGAGCTATTTGAACAAAATGTACGGAAGAACGAATGCACCCCAGAGTTCGTCGGCTTCGGATAAGAATCCAAACAGAGTTACTGGTGGACTAAAAGCCCAAGGCGTTGATCGGTTTACTATGCTCGGTGAAGATGGTACACGACAAGAAGTACCGTCACTTCAGTATGTAACTAGCTTAGAAGAGCAGTCAAGAAAACAACGAGCCGCTATCACTGTATTAGAGCGTAAGCTGACTCGCTGTGAAACTGCAATTGAACAACTAAAAGGCGTTATTAGGCCTTAAGTCGACTTAAAATTTCTGCTTTCGTAAGACTTGCATTAGCTTTTACACCACGCTGTTTTGCTTCTTTTAAAAGTTGAGCTTTATTCAATTTATCAAAATCGCAACTACCTGAACTTTTCTTCTTAGTAGAAGTTTTCTTAGTAGATGCTTTTTTTACTACTTTCTTAACAGGCGCCGGATCTTCCGGAAAGATTTCGTTGACAACATCAACTACTGTTCCAAAGCCCAATAAGTTTTTTAACCATTTTATCATAATTTCCTCCTTAGGAACAATTATTTAATTCAATAACAATACTAAGGTTTCGAAAATGGTTTAAATATGTTATAATGAATTTACGCAACGCACTTCCTATTCAAGATAAAAGTATTCAAACATTTATTAATTCGATAGATGTAACTAACTTTTTATATGACGAAAGTATACCTGATACGTTTACTAATAATTTCTATTCTTGGATTAACAGTAGTAAGAACAATAATCTATTAGGATTAGATCATTTTACTAATCAAAAAATAATTGCTGGAACTATACAGGCATTTGATCACTGGTATTGGAAACATAAAGACAAGACTATAAGATTCTTTAAAGGCGAATTTATGTATCATCAGGCTGTTCTTAAAAACGGAGGAAACTTTGCTTTTATCGAAGACGGCATGTTAAAGGAAAATGATGCAGTAGTAATTAGTGTTCCGTTTTCAGATTGGGGCAAACAGCGTGATGATCTAGAGTACTATCTAACTAGTTGCAGTGCATTAAATATTCCAGTATTACTAGACTTTGCATATTATCCTTGTGCTAAAAATATTAATTTAGATGTATCAAAGTTTTCATGTATTGATACTATTGCATTTTCGATATCAAAAGCATTTAACGGAGCAGAGTTTTTAAGAGTTGGTATGCGGTTAGAAAAACAAGATAACGACGACGGCATTGATGTGTTCAACTCAGTTAAAATGCAGAATAGAATATCGCTAGGTATTGTAAATGAACTAATTAAAAACTTTTCAGTTGATTATAATTGGAACACTTATTCTAAAGAATATAAACAAGTATGTCAAGAACTAAATTTAAAAGAAACAGATTGTATAATGTTTGGTACTGGCAATAAAGAATGGAAACATATGAATCGAGGTACTAAGATTAACAGAGTATGCATATCAAATTTAATTGGAGGCGAACTTGCCAGTACAAAGTAATAATGATTGGGATCCATTAGAGGAAATTATAGTAGGCACTGCTGATAATTGTGTACATCCTACTATGAATAAAAGTACACACAGTTTTATGTATGGTGGCGAAAAGTATAACGACATAAAACAGTTTAATGGACAGCCGCAAGACAAATGGATTGTAGATGAAGCAAATGAAGATTTAGAAAAACTGTCAGAATGTCTTAAAGGCCTAGGCGTCAAAGTAATGCGTCCTGATAGTATAGATCATAACAAGAAGTTTAGCACACCGGAGTGGGAAACAACAGGTTGGTATACATTCTGTCCAAGAGATTTGTTGTTACCGTTAGATAATATGATTATTGAATGCCCAAGTCCAATGCGTTCAAGATACTTTGAAACAAGAGCCTACTACAAACATTTATACAAATGGATGCAAGAAGGCACACAGTGGATCAATGCTCCAAAGCCTATCCTAACAGATGACAACTATCAACTAGAAGACAGGCGTGATGCTACACTAGTAAACAAAGAGATTATTTTTGATGCACCAAACATTGTTCGTATGGGACGTGACTTGTTGTGCCAAGTGAGCAACAGTGGCAACCAACTAGGCTTTCAGTGGCTTAAGACTATCTTAGAACCCAAGGGATATCGTTTGCACGTTGCAGAGAAGTATTATAGCTTTGCACACTTTGATAGCACAGTACTACCACTACGCCCTGGATTGGTGCTGTTAAACGCAGGTAGATTGAGTGAAGACTGGTATCCGCCTATTTTCAAAGACTGGGATAAAATTTGGGTAGGTGAAGAAGACTTATATACACCGCCAGCGAACACAGGCATTGCTCCGTGTAGTCCGTATATTGGACTTAACTTTCTAAGCATAAACGAAGAACTAGTAATTGTAGATGAAAAACAAGAAGCACTAAGACGCATACTAGGTAAACATGGAATCGATACTATAGGATTACCATGTAGGCAATCTCGTAGTTTAAGCGGAGGATTTCACTGTCAAACACTAGATACCAAACGTAAAGGTTCTTTGCAGGATTATTTTTAATGAAGTGTAGTGCATTTTGGAATTATGTAAATGTACGTCCTGGTAATAGGGTCTACCCTTGTTGTAGATTCAAACAACCTGTTGCAACTTTTAAAGGTGACTTAGAACAAATAATAAATGGGCCAGAATATATTGAACTAAGAGAACGTAATACTACAGGTGACTATATACCCGAGTGCCAAAAGTGTTTTGACGAAGAAGCGTTAGGGCATAAAAGTTTGCGTATGAAATTAAATGAAGAATACACATTTGATACACCAGCAGTAAAGTTTTTAGAAATTGGAATGGACAACTTGTGTAATTTAGTTTGCGACGGATGCAATTCAGAATTTAGCTCAAGTTGGATTATTAAAGAAAAACAACTGTATGGCGCTCCATTAAATAAAAAGTTATCAATTGATGAAGTTGATAACATACCAGATACAATAGAAAAAATACTTTTCCTAGGGGGCGAACCTCTTATTACTGACAAGCACTTGTCTGTACTTAAATTACACCCTAACCCATCAAAGTGTCGTGTTATATACAATACTAATTGTAGTTATATGCCAAAACTACAATGGGAACAACAATGGAGTAAATTTAAGTCTGTACATTTTATTTTAAGTGTTGACGGAGTTGCAGAAATAAATGAAAAAGTACGAGGCGGAAGTGTATGGCAAGATACCTTAGACTTTATTGAGTACTGTAAATTAAATAATTATACATTTGAATTTAACACAGTATTACATCGAAATAATTGGTTTGATTTAACTAACCTTGTAAACTTTATGAACGAGTATAACGATTGGTATATTAACTTGTTAACATATCCAAAGAATTTAGCATTAAATACCTTATCGACTACAGAATTGCATACTTTTTTACAAAAAGCAGAGTCTTTGACATTCCCTAATAAAATATACATACTAAATTATGTAAAAGACATACTAAATAATAGACTATAGGAGATTACAATGAAAAATTGGATTAAAAATAGACTGGACGAAAGAACTTCTTGGGACGGCGCAATGCTTGTCGCAGTTGGAGTTATTGTTCTTATAGCAGGACCTTTTGCTAAATTAGCTGCATATGCCGCTATTGCGTACGGTGCCTGGACTATATGGAAGTCTGAATAATTATAACTTACTAATTGGTGTAGAACTACTAGCGGACATATTCCATTTCTGCTTTTGTTCTACGCCCTTTTTTTGAGCAAATTTCTTACTATCACAGTTCTTACATACGTGAAAGTAGGAATTACTTAATCTTTTAGGATCCATGCTTCCTCTAGTACGTTCAAACTCTGCATCACAATTGTCACAACGAAGTTGACAAATAGACTGTTCACGCTTGTAGGTGTGTTCCTTGCCGGTTTTTGATTTACGAACATGCCGGGTTTGCTTTTTAAATTCTCTTATAAACATAACTATATTTACATTAAGATTATAAAAAGCAACGATAAATAACAGTAAGGAAACAAAAAATATGACAGTTTGTACAATAACACCATTAGCGAACCAACAAATTAGCACGTTATGCAAGGAAAATGACTGCTATGCTATTACTTTAAACATTAAAGGCGGCGGCTGCGCAGGGTTTGAGTACGATTGGGGAACAGCACAAGTTGAAGATATCGAAGACGGTGACGAAATAATATCGTGTGACGAAGGTAACTTTGCTATTAGTAAGCATTCTGTTATGTTTTTAATTGGAACTGAAGTAGACTATGTGAAAAGTTTAGTAGGTTCTAATTTTGAAATACGAAATCCTAATGCACAGTCAGCATGTGGCTGTGGCGTTAGTGTAAATTTTAATATGGAAACAATTCCACTATAAGCTAGTTAACTGGAGCAAAGAATAAGATGGCAAAACAAGAAATTGATATTGGTGTAGAGGGCAATGACGGTACTGGTGATAGTATACGTGAATCGTTCCGTAAAGTAAATGAAAACTTTACAGAAGTTTATGCAGTATTTGGCGAAGGTGGACAGATTAGTTTCACAACACTTAGTGATACACCAGAAAATTTAATACCAAATACAATACCATTAGTAAATGACGGAGCAACGGGATTTGATCTTGCATCGTTTGCTAGTGATTCTGCATTAATAGCTGATTCTGTTGATAGTATTTTAATAAGCTACACTCCAAGTAGAGATAAAATTATCCTTCGAACAGCATTTAAGCAAGTTTCACAGGATCTTACTCCAACATTAGGCGGACCATTAGATGCTAGAGGTAACGAACCTGATAACATCACTGGTATTGCTTTAGGACCAAGCGGTGTTACACAAGACGCAGTTAATAATTTTAATACAGCACACAATACAGCCATTAGTATTGACGATCTTGTTATTAACAAAGGTTATGCTGATGCGAGATATATTGCTGGCGAATTGCCAATACGTATTACTGACGAGCCTGTCGACGAATCAATATACACTTTAACTATTTCTTCATATGCATCAGGAAACCTTGTTATTCCGTCACACGGATTTGATAGAACAGTTAACGGTATAGCATACCAATTCAATGCTGAAGACACTACTCCAACAGGTGTAACTAATAACCAAGTATATTATTTACGTTATGCTAGTGCTGACCAGCTAAGTTTACATAATACAAAAGAACAAGCTAAAGTACAAAGTCAAGCAGATGCTGAACTTAATAAAGTGTATGTTACAGGAATTATTGCTGCAGACGATACACATAAAATAGTTGACGCAGGGTACGATGCTTCCTTAGAAGGATTTTACTTATCTGATCAGGCAATGCCACGTAAGAGCATAGTAAGACGTCAAGGCGACGAAATGACTGGTCCTCTTATTTTACATGATAGTCCAGGGGAGTTATCAGGACTAACAAGTTCTAAACCAGAGTTACAGGCGGCTACAAAATTTTATGTTGACAATACATCCTATTCAGCAAAAGACAATCTATTTGTAAGTACACAAGGCGACGATTCAATGCGTGGCGTTCCGGCCGGCAAAGAAGGAACATCAAATAACTACGCATATCGTACTATTAACGCTGCGGCGGCACGTGCCGAAGAAATGATCCAAGCATCCGAAGCAGAGCCAGGTCCGTACTTTCAAACTATTACATCAGACAATGGTACTTCAAATTCTTTTGTAACTTCTGCAGATTTTAATAATCCGTTAGCGCAGTTTATACTTGCTAAAGATAAAATCCTAGCTAACAGGGAATTTATTATACGTGAAATAACAGCATTCTTAGAATTTAAATATCCTGACTTTGATTACAATGTAGATTTATGTGAAAGAGACTTAGGATTAATACTTGATAGTATTTCGTTTGATATTGCAAAAAGTTTTAGTGACTCTTTAACTAATGCTAACTCTTTAACTAGAAAAGCAGGTGAGCGTTATTATGCAAGTGCCTCAGGTCGTATTGCTATTACTAGACAAGTAGTTGAAACTGTTGATTCAGTTGAAGAAGCTGCAGACATTGTAGCAGCTGTATTACTAGATAGACCATTAAATCAATCATCAGTTAGTGATATTACTTCTGATAATATTGCAACAGTTACTACATCAAGCGGTCACGGACTAGTTGATAAAAATATTATTAAACTTACTACTGTAGCAGGAATGACTGAAGTTAATGATAACTTTTACTATGTAAAATATGTTGATGCTACGTCATTCGAATTATACACAAATAAAGAATTAACATTACCTGTTGATAGTACAGGCTTTACTTCATACGCATCAGGCGGTATTGTTGGACAAGTTTATCAAACAGATTCTAAACAAGTATTTGACGGCTTGCAAGCAACAGCACCAGCAAGAAATGGTGTTGCTGATAAGTTTACTCTTATCCAAGAAATTATGACAACTGGTATAAATGCAGGCCAGGTTACTAACTTTGGTAAAACATATTACGTTTATGTTGATCCAGGCTCGTTAAGTTCTACAGACCAAGCTAAAACTGGTAACAAAGATATTATTCCAGGAAAAGTGTTAGTTGGTAAAATATCAAAAGCACAAGGTAGAATTGTAAACTACTATACTAAAGATGATGTTGCTAACCCTGATGTTAGTGGCAATAATGATGTTATCGAAGTACATTTGTTAAAGCCAACTAACTTTATTGCTAAAGAAGATTTAGAATACGGAAACTTTGTTAACAAAAAACAAATTACTATCTTTGTAGAATCTGGTCAATATGAAGAAGACTATCCTATTAAAGTTGCAGCAAACGTATCAATTAAGGGTGACGAATTTAGACGAGTTATTGTTAAACCTAAAGATAGAATATCACAATCTAAATGGGCAGATACGTATATGTATCGTGACAGATATTTTGATGGTATTACTATTTCAGAAAAAGGTGCTAGATTCTATAACCAAACAGGAGAATTCCAAGGACACTTTGGTCGTCATTATTTAAATAATCCTGAGGCAGATCTAAACGTTGGTCTTCCAGTAACAAATGCTGGCGGGTATACTTCTGCCGCAGCTATTCTTAAAGAAAACAGAAAGTTTATACAAGAAGAAATTGTAAACTATGTAAACAATAATGTTAATGATATTTTATACGATAAAGTTCAATTCCAAACAGACTTAGAAGATATTCTTACAGCTATTACATATGATATAGTACAACAGACTACATACAACTCTGTATTACAAGGATTAAAATTCCAAAGAGATAAGAGTATCTATAAAGATACAACATTAAAAAATCTATGGGCAGGTGCATTAACTGAAGCAAAGAGTATTGTAGCAACATATGCAAATGTTGGTACGTTTGCAAATGCAAGTTTTGATGAAATTATAAACATCATTAATAACGGAAGTATGGACACTGATATTGGGGCTACTTTACCGATTACCTTTAGTGATTATCCTACTAGTAGTGCTAATAGTATAGCAGCTAAATTCCAACTACAACAGAACAAAGAATTTATTGCACAAGAAGCATTAGCATATTTAAAATCTATAACTCCTCGAAAATATTTAGATGAAGCAATCCGTATTAGAGATTATAGAAATATTGTTGACCTACTTACACATGATATACTATACGGCGGCAACTATGCAACTATTGAATTCTGTAAAGATTTATATATCGATGATGTTATTAGATTAGAGTTAACAACTAGACCAGAAACATTACAAACACTAACACATCTTAAAGATGTAGTTGAAGATATTATACTTGGTCAAGCAGTAACGGCAACAACTGGAAACGGACAATCACAAACTACAAGTGGAAGTGTAGCTTCGGCAACTGAAGTAGGACTATTAAATTCATATATTACCAAAATATTTGATATGATTAATAATGATAACTTACTTGCACTTGGTAATCAAAATCGTCCAACATTAGCAGGTGGAGATGCGTCAAGACTAAATGCTAAATCTAGTATTGATGGCAACGTTGGTGCATTGTTACCACAGATTATAACATTCAACGACGGTAGTCCTCAAACTGTACTTACTTTTAATAGTGCAAAATGTGCAAGAGATGTTGGATTAATTGTTGATGCACTTGTTGATGATTTAACTATTGGCGGTGACGAATTTGCTGTCGAAACACAAGGACAATATTTTGCAAGTTATGTACAGCAATACAACGCAGGCGGATTTAGCGGACAAGAAAATGCAACTAAATCAGCTATTACGCAAGTTGGTATAATAGCTGAAAGATTGTTTGACGGTGCATATGCTTCTAACTTGTTAGAACAAAATCCATCAGATGTTGACTATGTTGCTCCTGACTTTAAATACGGAACAGCAGAAAATGGTACTGACTTAGTTGTAGAGAACTTATTAGAAAAAATAAACTTTGCATTCAATAGATTGTATAATCCACCAAGACGCAACGACGAGATGGATGTGTTCATGATGAATGATGCAACTATTTTAAGAAATGTAACAGTACAAGGACACGGTGGCTTCTTACTAGTATTAGACCCTGATGGACAAATTCTAACTAAATCACCGTACATACAAACAGGTTCGTCCTTTAGTAAGAGTATTAACTCTAAAATATTCGGCGGTGGTATGTTTGTTGATGCATATACAGGTAACGTTCCTGTTTATGTTCCTGAAACAATTAATCCAGATGGACTTGGCAACGTTAGTGGTAAAACTAACAACTATGAAATTTGGGTACGTTCAGAAGAAGGTCAAGGATTGTTTATTAGACAACCTCAACTACCATGTCCATTTTATGTAGAAGGTAGACGTTTCCAAGTTAACGCAATATCTGATTACAGTCAATCAAATGGTTGGTGTAAAATATATCTTGATAAAACTTCAAATGAAGGTGCAGGATACGACGAAAACTTATTTGATGAAAATCCAGGAGAAATATCAAGAACAATTTACCTACAAACAGCTGGTAACAGAAGTATGCTTGGTAACGACTTTACACAAATTAACGATTTAGGATACGGACTTGTAACTAACAACGGTGCGTTCTCAGAGATGGTTAGTATGTTTACATACTACTGTCAAGCTGCATACTATGCTAAGAACGGTTCAGAGATTAGATCACTTAATGGTTCGAATGGTTATGGTAACTTTGGTTTAGTTTCTGAAGGTGCTGATCCAAACGAGATTCCAGATCAAGTTACTTACGGTACAGATATGACGCAACCAGGTAAGTCTTATGTATATACAGTCGCTGGATCACCAACTAACGAAATAACTGATACTGGAATTTATGTAACAGACCTTAAGTTTCCTCCAGCACCAAACTCAATTATACAAATTGATCACGGCACACAAACTATTGACGGTATCGCAGTACCAGTAGGAGTTAAACGCTACAGAATTAGTGCAGTATCAAAAATACTTGGAGAATCTGGAACTGGCGGCGTTTACAGCGATGATGTTTATCGACTACAGATTGAAGGTAAACCGGCTGGTGAAAACGGAGACTTTTTCTCCGCACTCCAAGGTACAGTATCAGCTGGTGACTTTATTGAAATTAGATATTCTGAAACACACTTATTTGACAAAGTAAGAAACAAAAACGGTATTGTTGAACGCCCAAGTACAGCCATTAACTTTGATGAAACAGATGATATTACATATCGCTCTGTATCCTTTAGCGGAGTTAATAACTATGGTGATGACTTAGGTGATGCATCGGTACAAACTACATTTAATATTCCATACGATCATATTGAACTACCAGTTGACTTTGCTAATGTAGGTAGTAACAACGGTAATACTATAGGTGACTTTAATATTGCTATACGTACAGATGATGCCATTGTTGGCGAAGTTGACGCAACTGAGTTAGCACGATTAACAAGAGATATTTACGGTAATCAAAACCCTGCAACATCAAATCCTAATGCATATAACTTAATTGCTAACAATCTAAGATTTGTACAAGAAGAAGTTGTTGCATGGATTAATGCTAATAATATTGTAACTGGCTCTTATAATCAGCGTAAATGTTATAGAGACGTTGGCTTAATTGTCCGTGGTATTGCAATGGATTTAAAATATGGCGGTAATGCAAGTACAGTACAAAATGCAAACAAGTATTATGTAGGTGCAGTACTACAGTTACCAGCAAACCAAGATTCGGAAACAGTACAAGCAATTGACAAAGCAAAAGAAATACTAACACAGTATATCTTGACAAAGGCTTCATGGACTGCTATTAATTCAAACGGTGTTACACAAAGCACTAGTGGTAGTAATGCAGAATCAGGAACAGCTACAACTGCTGGAACACTTATGGATATTGTAGCAGACGGAATTGAAACTGGTCCTCAAACAATACCTAATGGTAGTAGTGTAACAGGTTATGCAGGTGGTATGATTTTTGCATACGCAGGTAGAACACACCAAATTGTTGGTATTACAGATAACGGAGGCGGATCTTCTACATTATTAATTGACGAAATGCCAGTAACTGACCTTACGTCAGGTGGTACAGGTATAGCTAGTGCATTTACTGAAGACAGAACATTATTTGCAGGGTTGCCAGTTGATAGTACAGGTGAAATTACAGTTAGTATTTCATTATGTCGTGCAACAGGACATGACTTTACACAAATTGGTACAGGATCATTTAACGATTCAAACTATCCAAATGTTATTTTAGGTGATCCAGTTGACGGATTAAACTTTGCACCGTATTACAGTGACTCACCTACAGCAACCTCAGCTCAAGTTTGGGAAAGACGTAAAGGACGAGTGTTCTGGATGAGTACAGACCAATACGGTTTCTTCCGTGTAGGACAATTCTTTGCAGTTGACCAAGCACAAGGTTCAATTAGTTTCTCAGGTGAAATTGGTATTACAGGTGCTACTGAGTTAGGCTTTAAGAAAGGTGTATCAGTTGATGAGTTCTCAATTGATGACACAATGGCTGACGAGTCTGATACAGCAGTTCCAGTAGAAAAGGCTGTTGTAGGATATATTAACAAACGATTAGGTAGAGACAAAAACGATGCTCCAGTGTCAAACACCATTGGTCCAAAATTTGTAACTTCCTCAGGGTCAGTTGCTATGGAAGCTGACTTACAGATGGGTAGTAACAAAATTGAAAACGTTGGTACTCCAACAAGTGGTTCAGATGTAGCTACTAAAGGTTATGTTGATGCCGGTGTGTTAGGACAAGACAATTGGGACGTATTACGTGAAAGTAGTAAGAACGATATTGCAGTTGGTGACTTGCTTGCATATACAGGACTTAGAAAAGTATTAATTAGTGTTCCTGATGATGCTTCAGGATTTGATACTTTTGTAGTAGGAGATACTATTGAAAATTCAAGTAACACTACAACTGCTATTATTAAAGATATTGTACAAACAACAGACAATGTTGTAGGTGAAAATGAGCCTGGAAACAATATTTGGATAATCACATATCAACTAACATCTGGACCAGATTTTGGACTTGAACAACTTGAAGGAACCGGCGGTAAAGCAGATGTAAGTGCAACAGTGTTGCGTGGACCATTTGACGAAATTGGTAATGCTTCAAATAGTAATGATAGTGATGTATCATTTGCACTTACTCGAGATCCAAATACCTTAAACGGATCACTTGCAGGATCAATTGCAGAATACGACATTCAATTGAGAGCAGGTGTTGTTGAAAACGCTGATGTTAATGCTTCAGCAAGTATTGTACAAAGTAAATTACTACTTGAAAGAGCAAGCGTACTTGATAGTAGTGCAACTTTACTTGGATCACAAGGCGATGCGATAGGGCAATCATCTAGAGGAATTGCAGCATTTGATGCTAATCACTTTACTGAAGAATATGAGCTTACAGTAAGTGGCAACGTTACTTTACAAGCAGGAGATTATGTATATCAAGGTGCATTATTTGGCGAAGTAGTTAGTAATGTTACTGCAAGTGTACTTGTTAAAATTAGAACAAACGATAAGTTTATATCGAGCTCAGTAATATTACAAAAAACAGTATTTACAGACGGACAAGAAGGTCCACTTACATCGTTAGGTGTGCAGTGTTCATCAGTTAAAGTATCAGGCTTTATTGGCCTGTTGCCTAGATCAATAACTTTAACTGATTTAGCACCAATAACTACTGATACAGTAATTGGTAGATCATTAGCTGGTAACGGTGATGCATCATTAATACCATTTACAGATATAGTTAAACAAGGTGATGGAGTTGAAGATAACGACTTTACTGATAGTACTATTGTTGAAACTTCAGGACAAAAACTTAACTTTGCGACTGAAGTAACAGTAACTAACGGTGAAACAATTACCCAAGGCAATGTTCAAGGTACTGTACAAGGTACAGTGTTTAGTGAAACTTCATTTTATGTTATTGATGCTATTAATGTAAACAACAGTAACCCTGCTAACTTTTCAAACGGTGCTGTAACAGGCAGTGTAAACGGAGCAATTGGTAACGTAACATCTGTTAATACAAACATAACCTTGCTTGGTGAAGCAATGGTTAAGCTAGACGATGGTGTATACGGAAGTGTGCCAATTAGTATAGGTAATGCTAATAATAGTATTGCAAGAAGAACATCAACTGGTGGACTACAAGTAGAATCACTTATATTAGGTGGATCAAGTACAAACACTGTGCTTTCTGAAAGTGGAGGCACATTAACGTTCTCAACACTAACTGGTGGTAAGATTTTATCATCAAGTGGCGCAACGGCTCCAACTATAGACACAGGTGGTAGAGTAAGAGTTGGCAACACAGCTATTACACCAACCAATAGTGATTTTTATGATAATACTATTTACGGCGCTGGTGGTGCATCTGAAGAACAATCTGCACTTGCAGCACGATGGATTTACACATCATTCATTGAAGCCGGCGAAGAAAAAGGTGCTGCTTCAACTGGTATATCAATTGGTGCAGGAACTGGATTTGATAATTCTGCAGCTGACGTAATATCATTAATTACAAGTGGTGTAGAACAATTAATAGTATCGTCGAGTACAATGACTGTTAACAATGCAATGACAGTTACCGGAGAACTAAACGTAAGTGGCGGAAGTTTAATTGAAACTATTGGTGGCGACATTAGAGTTAGAAATAGTGCAGACAGTGCTAACTTGTTTAATGTGTCTGGATCAAATGGTAATACAACCGTTGCAGGTACACTAGGTGTTACTAGTTCAATTAGTACAAACACTAGTTTAAGTGTTGGAACCAGCGCAACATTTGGCGGCGGGTATGGCAGCACAGGTGTTACAATTAGTAGTGCAGGTGCTATTAGTGCAAACAGTAATATTATTACTGGCGGTAACTTAACAGTTGACGGTACTACTACACTAAAAGGCAATATGGACTTTGGTAATGCTTCAACAGACACATTAACATTTAATTGTAGAGTTGATAGTGCAATTATTCCAACAGGTACACGAAACTTAGGTAGTTCAACAAATGCATGGAGTACAGTGTACGGTGGCACATTTAGTGGTACAGCAACTACAGCAAAATACGCTGACTTAGCAGAGAATTACTTAGGTGATGCAGACTACGAACCGGGTACAGTTATTGTATTAGGCGGTGATGCAGAAGTTACTACAACTAATAAAAAAGGTGACACAAGAGTTGCTGGGGTTGTTACAACTAATCCAGCACACTTAATGAATAGTGAGCTAGAAGGTGATTATATAACTGGTGTTGCACTAGCAGGTCGTGTTCCGTGTAAAGTAATTGGAACGGTTGCTAAAGGCGACATACTTGTATCAAGTGCAATTCCAGGGTATGCAATGGTAGATAATAATCCATCATACGGTACTATAATTGGTAAGGCAGTAGCATCTAAAGACGACAGTGAAAGAGGGTTTGTTGAAGTATTAGTAGGCAAATCATAATTACGATAAATACATAAAATAGGATTACATCAAAAATGGCAAATAAATTTCCTTTAGTTTATGATACAACTGGTAAAAGTTTACAGGAACTAAGTACCACGGACAACTTAGACTTAACTGGCAGTAGTATAGTAAATGCAGTTAATATGACTGCAACAGGATCAGTAAGTGCTGGTAGTGTTGTAGCAGGATCATTAACAGTTGGAGGACAGGCACTAGGAACAGTAGCTACGTCAAATAACTATAATGACTTAACTAATAGACCTGCTTTATTCAGCGGTGATTACAATGACTTGACAAATTTGCCAAGCAGTGTTTCGAGTAACTGGGCAGACATTACTGGTAAGCCAGTAATAGCAACTAGTTTAAGTCAGCTAACAAATGATACAAATTTTGTTACTAATGCACAGATTAATATTATACCAGGACAAGTTACTGGATTAGCAACAATTGCTACTACAGGAGCATTTAGCGATTTAACTGGTGTACCAAACTATGTTACTAATGAACAAATTAACGGCGGAACATTAACTGTTGAAGTTAGCAACACTGGTGATTTGCAAGGTAGTGTGTTTGCTGATGACAGTTCATTGATGCTGGATCATTTAAATAACAGATTATTTTCTAATAAAGTAAACACCGACATACTTACAGTTAATGGGATTTTATCAACTGACAATTTATCTATTAATGCTGAAACACAGTTATCTATACAAACAGACACATATATAGCTATACAGTCAACTAGTTTTAATTTACTTAACACAGTATCAGGTACAACTATATACGATGTAGACGAATTACGTTTTCAAGGAGATGTTAACTTTGGGTTAGCAACTGTTACAGGATTAACACTTAATCAAGTTACAGGTGATTTAACTGGTAGTGTGTTTGCTGACGATAGTTCAGTTATTGTTGACGGTATAAACAGATCTGTAACTGCAGATAAAGTTAATACTAATGAATTGAATTCAGTATTAATAAAAGGTAACTTACAAAATAGCGTACCTGGACAGGTAGTATCAATAACCGGTGATGCAGGAATTACGCTGTTGCCAGCAGGCCCGTTAAATGTACCAAATGCAACTAGTATACAACTAGCAGGCACACAAGGTATTACGATTTCGGCTACTAACGATTTAGCACTTAGTACTAGTTCAGGAAATATTACATTCTCAGGACCAGTTGACTTTACAGCATCAACAGTTACAGGACTTAGTGTTGAAGGTAACTTTGTTGGTAGTGTTTTCGGCGATGATAGTACACCATTAGTTGATGGCATCAATAATAAAATTACAGGTAAGATTGACTCAACTGAAGCAATAGTTAATCAAGGTAACTATAGTCTTACAGTTAATTCAACTGGTGCAAAATTACAAAGAACCAGTGGAGCAGGTGGAGGACTTGTAGTAACTAATGCTAGTGGTGTAGTATTAGGAGGCGAAGCACCTGTTGAAATATCAACAGCAGGTGATGCTATTGTAATTGGTAACGGAAGTTCAGGCAACATTACAATAGGTAATGGTACCAATACTATTACAGTTACAAATAGTACAACATTAGACTTATCGGACTTAACTAGCATTTCATTTAGTAATTCAACAATTTCAGGATTACTAAGTCCTAGTATTTCTTATACACCAGATGATAATACTGACTGGGAGGGAACTCCGCCCGATAATGTACAAGACGCTATCGATAGACTAGTTGCATGGATAACAGACTTTAAAAACAATGATAGTACAGATCCTAACAGACCTGCACCATAACGGAGACATAAATGGCCATTGAATATATTAATACAGGAACAATAGCAAACGACGGCACAGGCGATGCACTTCGTGAGGCTTTTATTAAAGTAAATGATAACTTTGAAGAACTTGACTTACGAGTAATTGAAACAACACAATTTGAAAATGTTGGGTCAGTTGGACAAGGAGTTTTTGCCGGGAAAGATGATAATACTGCACAATTTAAAAAATTAATAGCAGGTACAAATGTTACATTAACTCCAACAGCAACTACACTAACATTCGATGTTGACAATGCTCTTGAACAACTTCTAATGATAAGTGATAATGGTAGCTTAACTGTAGCACCGGGGCAAAGTGTAAACTTTAATGGTGGTAACGGATTAACCACATCAATTGCTTCACAAACACTTACTATAGATCTTGATACAAGTAATATTGTTTCAAGAGATAGTAGCCCAACACTAACTGCTAATTTAAATGCTAATGGCAATGATATTACTAATGCTGGTACAATTACTGCTAACACTGTTTCAGGCGCATTTCAAGGTCTAGTTTATGGATTTGACATAAGAGAATTTGGACCGTACCTTTCAGGATTTGATTTTGGCGGAGTGCGTAATACTTACGGAAGCGCACTTGATTTTATTGTTAGAAATACAGATATTGATTTAGGACCAATTGATCCTGAAAGAACTGATTTAACAATTGACTTAGGCTTCTTACCATCTGTATAACTAATACGATAAATATGTTATAGAAGGAATGATCTATGGCATTATGGACAACTGGTACAAATAAACTACTTGCTACTGTTACAGAAGAACAGACGATTTCACTATCTCTGCCAGTAACAGCAGGCTCAACTATCTCATTAATTAGTGGCACATTGCCACCTGGCGTTAAGATAAATGATATAACACTTATCGGTACACCAAGAGAGGTATCTCGTGTAACTGATTTTAGATTTGTGTTAAGAGCATCTCTAAATAATCAAATTGACGATAGGACATTTACTATAAAAGTTGAAGGTCCTGATACACCAACATGGTCTACACCAGCAGGTGAACTTCCAATTGGTAATAATGATACCTATTACATTTTAGACAGTAGCCCAATAGACTTCCAATTAATAGCAACCGATGACGATACACAAGCAGGACAATCTCTTACATACTTTATGAAAGAAGGTGACGGAGTATTGCCGCCAGGCACTACACTTACTACTGATGGCAGAATTATAGGCATTGTTGATCCGTTACTTGCAATAGAACGTGGAGAGATTTATGCAAGTGGATACTATGATACAAGCCCTTATGATTTACAATCAGGTGGATACGATTTTGGGATTAGAAGTTCAAACGGATTTGATAGCTTCTTTTATGATACAACTGTTTGGGACTTTAGTTATACTGAAAAGGCTCCAAACAAATTAAACAGATATTACCAATTTACAGTAAATGTTACAGACGGTGATATTGTTGCACGAAGAACATTTAAAATATTTGTAGTCGGCGATGATTTCTTCCGTGCTGATAATACTGTTTTACAAGTAGGTAGTGGAACATTTACAGCTGACAATACTAATTTAAGAACTCCAATATGGATAACTCCAGGCAACTTAGGTATCAAACGTGCTAACAATTATATTACACTACAGTTAGATATTATTGATACTAACACACAAGTTGGATTTGTAAATTATAGTCTTGAAGATACTAATCCTGGCACATATCGATTAAAAGCAACAGGCGAAATTATTTACAATGGAAAATACGAAGTTAGTGGTACACTACCTAAGTTTGTAGATAGTGGACGTGGGCCTGATAGCTTTATTGGTATTGTTCCATCTCCAGTACAGCCTAGTGAATGGGAAGTACTAGTTCCAGAAACAGTAAGTACTTTACCAAAAGGTTTAGAACTTGATACGTCAAATGGTGAAATTGCTGGACGAGTACCATATCAAGCAGAAGTAACAATTGATTATAAATTTACAATAAAGGCAACACGTTTTACACCAGATGAACCTGATATTAATGTTAGTACTGTTAAAGTATTTAATATTAAGTTACTAGGTGAAATTAATTCTGAAACTACATGGACAACGCTTCCAGACTTAGGCACGCTTAATTCAAATTCGATTAGTGTTTTACGTGTTGAAGCAAATACTACAGTTCCAAACGCACAAGTGTTATATAGTTTAAAATCAGGCAAGTTACCTCCAGGGTTAGAACTAACATACGACGGAGAAATTGTTGGCAGAGTTAACGCTTATGGTCAAAATGTTTACAAAAGTTTATGGAGAGGTTCTCGTGAATATACCGCAGGAGATATTGTAAGAGTTGACGATACTTATTACAAAACTGCTAGTAATCATACTAGTAGTTCAAGTGGAATATTTGCAAATGATGTAGCATACTGGATTGAATTTAATTATACTCGCTTAGGACTAACAACTATTGACAGTGATTCAACATCATTAGATTTACCCCAAACAACTATTGATAGACAATATAACTTTATTATTAATGCTGAGGATCAATACAAATATAGTATTGCAGAACAACAATTTAGTATCACAGTAACAGATCCAGAAGTTATAAAATATAGTAATATCTATCTTAAGCCTTTCCTTAACGAAACAACAAGACGTACATTTAACGATTTCCTATCTGACCCAGAAGTTTTCATTACAGAAAATATTTACAGACCTGGAGATCCAAACTTTGGCATACAAACAGATATTAAAATACCATTGTATTACGGAATTGAATCTCGCAGTCTTGCTGAGTTTACAAGTAAAATGGCAACTAACCATAAAAGAAAACAATATAAGATTGGTGAATTAAAAACAGCTCAGGCTAAAAAAGAAGGTACTAATACTACTTTATATGAAGTAATTTATGTACAAGTTATAGATTCGCAAGATGTCTCAGTTGGACGGACACGTAAGTCGTTTAATATAAAGACTAATCAAAAAATTACAGTTGATAGCGTAAACTACGATGCAAAGGATATGTTCTACGATTATGATACTAAGCCATCATTTACTATACTAACACGTAGTGGCCCGTTATCGGTGCAACTAGGCGAAGACTTTAGTGTAGTTACTCGAGGTGACGGAACATATAATTTAAATTGGACATTAGGTATAGAAGTAGATGGTAGAACTGAAGACAATCTTTTAAAAATAATAGAAGGACTCGGTAATACGTATCAAAGACGTCCTGACTTTGAAAACACAATAAAAGTAGATAGTGATGCAATATCAGTATCACAAAATAATGATAGTTTAAGATACATTAGCAACTTAAACAATATGAGGGACAACATAAGATCAGTAGGACAAACAAACAGATCATTTGTTCCGTTATGGATGCGTAGTCAACAAGAAGGAAGTGTAAATGAATTAGGTTACACACCTGCTTTAGTACTATGTTACTGTAAGCCAGGCAAGTCTGCATTAATTAAAGCTGCAATTGAAGCAAATGGCTTTGACTTTAAAATATTCAACTTAGATGTTGATAGATATATAATTGATAGTACAGATATAAGTAGCCAAGATAGTTACTTAGTATTCCAAAACTATCGATTCAATACGTAACCCTGATAAATAAGTGTAGGAGAACACACTATGGCAACTAGCGACAATATTACACCAGAAAACATTGATGAAACATACCCAATTGCAGGTCAGGATAATGACTCGCAAGGATTTCGTGATAACTTTGCGACAATACAATCAAGTTTAAGTGCATCAAAGACAGCAATAAAAGACATTGAAGCAAAAGGTATATTTAAAACTGCACTTGCTGACGGATCATTAGATAATGACTTGCAAGGTAATACTATTACTAATGGAGTACTAAAAGGTGTAGCATCGGAACATTTTAATACAGGTAACATTATACAAAATGCTGAAGCTAACATATTATGGACTACAGCAGAATATCATGATATTACAATGGCAAATCCAAGTTCAGTACGTTTGAGCTTAGGCGGCTGGCCTGCTGCAGGAACTTATGGTAGAATGCGTCTTGCTATTAGAAGTAATAATGGTTCAGAAAGAACTATAACTTTTGAAGCAGCTAATGCTGGAACACTCCGAGTAAACTCAACAAACTGGACAAGTGCGTTAAGTGGCGGCGACTTTATAGTCACTAGTGCAACAAGTCCTAAAATTGTAGATGTATGGACTGTTGATGGCGGTATTACAGTGTTTATGGAATACGCCGGAGAGTACACTATTTTATCGTAATGTTTAATCCATTAGTAGATAATTTTAATCAACTAAATGATAGCGAAGTAGAAGATAAACTTACTGAGCTGGCACGAAAATATTGGATGACACGAAATCCTGAAGTTCAACAGCAAATAACAGTCTTGATGGACATGTATAAAATTGAACTTACAACACGCAGAGCTATTCAGCAACAAAAACAAAAAGATCAAGATAACGGCGAAAATTCTCTTGACAATCTGATAAACATCAGTTAAAATACAAGTATGCTTATGAAAACTGACTCTCTCGGTATCCCGCGATTTACAAATAAAGACTTAGTTGATATGATCTATTCAGGTCATGTTGACAAGTGTCATGTAGTGTTGTGCGATGCAGACGATGATGTAGATAAATTTAACAAGGCTTGTGAAGAGCAAGGCTTTGATAAACTACAAAAATATATTCCATTAGATGTAGATCAACAAACTTTTGACGGTGTATGTCAAAGTGAATGGTTTATGCCTGATGAATACAAAGACATCAATGTATATGAATATGTACTAGGCAAAGCAAAAACACCCTGCCCACAACACGTACAAGATCGTATATGGGAAGAAATGGAAGCATATGGCGAACGTGATATGCATAATCTATTACGCTATATGATTTATCTTGTAGACTTTATGCGTGAG
>Ga0209251_1000737_pt1 | contig 28277 bp, 31 predicted proteins | sample SaaInlV_100m_DNA_6_FD_184665 | JGI IMG/M metagenome (GOLD analysis project Ga0209251, IMG submission 184665) | Marine microbial communities from expanding oxygen minimum zones in the Saanich Inlet - Saanich Inlet SI073_LV_10m_DNA (SPAdes) (version 2) | ecosystem: Environmental > Aquatic > Marine... | reverse complement strand
TGAGAAAGGCTTTAGACTAGCAACTTATGCTATGTGGTGGATTAAAGCTGCTATACAAGAGTATGTTTTAAGATCTTGGAGTTTAGTAAAAATGGGAACCACAACTGCTCAAAAAAAATTATTTTTTAATTTAAAAAAAATAAAAAATCAAATAGCAGTTGGTCAAGAAGGTGATTTAAGAGACGAGCAGGTTAAAGAAATTTCAAAAAGATTAGATGTTGAGTCCCATGAAGTTGTAAATATGAATAGGCGTATGATGGGTCAAGAAAAATCACTTAATGATCCAATTAAAAGTGGAGAAACAGATGAATGGCAAGACTGGTTGGTTGATGATAGTTTAGATCAAGAATTAATTATTTCTCAAAAACAGGAGTATGATGACAAAAAAGAACTGTTAAATAGCGCGATGAAGATCTTAAATGAAAGAGAGAAAGAAATAATTACTGCTCGTAGGCTATCTGAAGAACCTCAAACATTAGAAGATTTGAGTAAAAAATATAAAATTAGTCGAGAAAGAATTAGACAAATAGAAACTAAAGCTTTTGAAAAATTACAGAAGTCTATGATCAATGCTAGTAAATCTAAAAACTTGCTTCCTGCCAATTAAAAATTTTTGCTGTAGCTAAAAGATAATAACGATGAGTTTAAATCGTTGTTTGAAAATTAAGCTTTAAAAGGATCTTCGACGAGAATAGTGTCTTCACGTTCAGGACTAGTAGAAATACTAGAAATTCTTGCTCCAATAAAATCTTCTAATGCATGAATATATTTTTTTGCATTTTCAGGTAAGTCTTTCAAATTTCTTATGCCTTCTGTTTTCGTTTTCCATCCTGGAAATGTTTTGTAGATTGGTTTTATGTTAAACTGGTCCTCTGATGCTGCAGGAAGATAGTCCATTTTCTTTCCATTTAATTCATATTCTACACACATCTTTATTTCATCAAGTTCATCTAATACATCTAATTTAGTTAGAGCTATTCCATCAATTCCAGAAATTTTAATCGTTTGACGAACAAGTACCCCATCAAACCATCCACATCTTCTTTTTCTAGCTGTTACAGTTCCAAATTCTTTTCCTCTTCTACCTAAATTTTCTCCAATTTCATCTTCTAACTCTGTAGGAAAAGGTCCACTTCCTACCCTAGTTGTATATGCTTTAGTTATACCTAAAATATAATTAATCTTATTAGGGCCTGAACCAGAGCCTGTTGCAGCCATTGCTGGAACAGTATTTGACGATGTTACAAAAGGATAGGTTCCATGATCCACATCTAAAAGTATACCCTGCGCACCTTCAAATAATATTTTTTTTCTATCAGTATTAAATTGGTCTAATTTTAACCAAACAGGTTGAGTAAATTTTAAAATTTCTGGAGCTATTTTTAATAATTTTTTTTTAAGATCGTCTTTCATGTAGACTTTTTTGTTTAGGCCTTTTCTAATTGCATTATGATGTAATAGAACATTTTCTAATCTATTATCTAAGTTGCTTTCTGATCTTAAATCCATAACTCTAATAGACCTTCTTCCCACCTTGTCTTCATAACAAGGTCCTATACCTCTTCTAGTAGTTCCGATTTTACCTGTTCCGGCTGCATCTTCTCTTATTTCATCCATTTCTTGGTGAAATGGTAATATTAATGAGGCAGACTCAGAAATCATAAAGTTTTCAGGAGTTACATCCACTCCTTGTTTCTTAATTTCTTCTATTTCACTTAGGAGTGCCCAAGGATCAATCACTACTCCATTTCCAAGAATGGAAACTTTACCTTTCCTAACTATTCCTGAGGGTAACAATCTAAGTTTAAATACTTTTTTGTCTATTACTAATGTATGTCCTGCATTATGTCCTCCTTGAAAACGAACTACAACATCGGCTTCACTTGATAACCAATCAACAATTTTTCCTTTGCCTTCATCTCCCCACTGAGAACCTACTACAACTACATTTTTCATTATTTAAATTTCTTATTTAAAGTTATTGAATTTAAATGATTAATTGGACCGTTTCCTTTTCCATAATTTAAATTTGATTTTATTGCCTCATTAACATATTTAATTCCTTGCTCACAGGACTTAATCAAGTCTTTTCCACAAGATAAATTAGTAGCAATAGCGGATGATAATGTGCAACCTGTGCCATGAGTATTTTTAGATTTATATTTTTTATTCTTGAAAATTTTTATTATTTTCTTATTCAATAAAATGTCATTTATTTCATTCGATTTTAAATGCCCACCTTTAATAAGAACATTCTTAGCACCAAGATTAATCAATAATTGTCCAGCTTTAATCATGTCATTTAATGAATTAATTTTTGTATTCGTTAACAATTCTGCTTCTGGAATATTAGGGGTAATTAATAAAATTTTTTTCATCAATTTTTTTTTTATCTCATCTATCGCTTCATTATTAATTAGTTTTGTTCCTCCCTTTGCCACCATAACTGGATCTAAAACTATTTTCTTAATATCAATTTTTTTTAAAGATTTCATAACCGCAGAAATTACTTTTGCTGAATGCAGCATGCCTATTTTTATTGCATTAGGCTTAATATCTCTGGCGGTAAATTCTATTTGATTTGATATTTCTTTTGGTTTGATGGGTATAATAGAGTTCACTCCAGTAGTATTTTGAACCGTAACTGCTGTTATAGCTGTCATTGCATAACAGCCCAAAGCTGAGACAGTTTTTATATCTGCTTGAATACCTGCTCCTCCTGAAGAATCTGATCCAGCTATAATTAAAACTTTTGATTTAGGTATCATTAATTAATTGTTCTTTTAATAATATTAATACATTTGTTAATTAACAATTTGTTAAAAGACTCACACATAATTCTTATTTTTGGTTCTGTGCCTGATAATCTTACTAATAGTCTACCTTTATTTTCTATTAATTTGTCAGCTAATTTAATAGCTTTTTTACATTTTGAAGAATTAATAATATTTTTATCCTTAACTTTAATATTCAATAATTTTTGTGGAACTGATTTATAAACCTTAAAAATTGCATTAGCAGAGTTACCTTTTCTTAAAGCAAATAATGTTTCTAAGGCGACTAATAAACCATCACCTGTTGTGGCAAAATTACCAAGTATAATATGGCCCGACTGCTCCCCTCCTAAATTAAAATTATTTTTTTTCATAACTTCTTTCACATACCTATCTCCAACCTTTGCCCTTATAAATTTTATTTTTTCATTTAAAAAAAAGCTTTCTAGGCCATAATTTGACATTAATGTACCAACGACACCTCCCTTAAGAATTTTTTTTCTCTTCCATCTTTTAGCGATCATTGCGATTATTTGATCACCATCAATTATTTGTGATTTTTCATCGCACATTATTACTCTATCTGCATCACCATCTAAAGCGATTCCAATATCTGCTTTGTGTTTTTTAACAAACTTTTTTATTGTCTCAGGATGTGTTGACCCGCATTTATAATTAATATTTAATCCATTTGGTTTTGTACCCACTGTAATAACTTGAGCACCAAGTTCTTTGATTATTTTTGGAGCAGATTTGTATCCTGCTCCATTTGCACAATCAATTACAATTTTCATGCCTTTTAAACTAAAATCCCTTGGAAAATTTTTTCTTAAGATTTTTAAATATGTATCATTTCCATCCTCTAACCTTTTTACCCTACCTAAGGTTTTTGGATCAGATAAATGGCTTATAGTTTTTGAGTCAATTAAACTTTCAATTTTTTTTTCAATTTTATCCGATAATTTTAAACCATCTGGTCCAAATAATTTTAAACCATTGTCATAGTATGGGTTGTGAGATGCAGTAATCATAATACCCATATTTGCTTTCATTTTTTTTGTAAGCATTGCTAAACCATTAGTGGGCAATGGGCCAAGTGTAAAAATATTCATACCCGAAGATGCCAGGCCAGAAACAAGTGCTGGTTCTAAGGTGTATCCTGATAATCTTGTATCTTTTGCTATAATTGCAATCTGCTTTTTCTTTTTTAAATTTTTAAAATATGTTCCAGCTGCTAAACCAAATTTAAAAAATTTTTCACCATTTATATTACTGGTATTAACAGTGCCTCTAATTCCATCGGTGCCAAAGTACTTTTTTTTCATTTATTTAATAAATTTTGGAATACTAAAATTCCTTGCTTAATTTCTCTAACATTATGTACTCTAAAAACTTGAATTCCTTGAGCGAGTGAAAATAAAATTGATGATAATGTTCCACCAAGCCTTTCTTTTGAATCAAAATTTTTAGAAATTTGACTAATAAATCTTTTTCTTGAAGTTCCAATTAGTATAGGAAATCCTAGCGAATGAAATATAGAAATTTTATTTAATATCATCAAATTATGTTTCAAATTTTTACCAAATCCAATTCCTGGATCTAAAATTAATTTATTTGAGTAATTTCCTTTACTCTGTTTGTTTATTTCTGTCTCAAAAAAATCATATATATCTAATAAAACGTGGTTGTATTTTGGATTAATTTGCATTGTTTGTGGTGTACCTTGCATATGATGGATCACTTTCCATAAATTTTTATCTTTAATTTCTTCATAAATCATCTTGTCAAATTTAAAGCAAGATACATCATTAATTATATCAACTTTATTTTTAATAGCATTTTTAACAACTAAAGATTTTCTAGTATCTATAGATAATAATGTTTTAGGAAACTTATTTTTAAATTTTTTTATAACTTTAGATATTCTTTGCCATTCTATCTCGGGGGGAATAACTTTTGATTCAGGTCTAGTCGACTCACCACCAATATCTATTATTTTAGCACCTGCATCTATCATTTTAGATATTTGTTTTAACGCCATGTTGGTTTTATTAAATTTTCCACCATCTGAAAAACTGTCAGGTGTCATGTTTAACACTCCCATTAAAATGTAATTTTCTTTATTTAAAAATTTTCTTTTTGAGGTAATTTTTTTAATATCTAAAAGCACCTTAATCTTAACTAATTTAGGCAACAAATTAATTTTTTTAATATCAACAATTTTTGAAGATATTTTTTTATTGTCTTTTAAAAAAATTTCTATTTTATCAAATGAAATCTCTTTGTTTCCACATAATGGAAGGGTTTTTTTTTCTTTTATTAATTTTTTTGATAATTTTCCGTAATAAAAATTACACGCACGTGTGTAATATTTCTTCATGTATATTTAAAGAGCGGGTTTTGGTTTAAGTCCTAATGATCCTAATGCTGATGCTGCTTTATCCCCATCTTCATTCTCTTCTCTAAATGATCTAGTCGGTTTAATATTTTTCAATATTAGGTCTCTGATTTCATCGCCTGATAAAGTTTCATAAATTAAAAGAGCTTTTGCGAGTTTATGTAGGTCTTCAATTTTTTCAGTTAAGACTTTTTTAGCTCTCTCATAGCCTGTATCAACGATTTTTTTTACCTCTATGTCTATTTTTTTAGCTGTATCTTCTGACATATTTTGTGACTTCGTAACTGATCTTCCTAAAAATACTTCTTCTTCATTTTCGCCATAAGCTAACGGTCCTAGTTCTTTGCTCATTCCATATTTTGTTACCATGTTTTTTGCCATTTTAGTTGCCATGTCTATATCTGATGAAGCTCCAGAAGTAACTTTGTCATGACCAAATATTATTTCTTCTGCAATTCTTCCTCCCATTGCTACTGCAATATCTGAATACATTTTTTCTCTAGTCACTGATAGTTGATCTCTTTCGGGCAATCTCATAACCATTCCTAAAGCTCTTCCTCTAGGAATAATTGTGGCTTTATGAATAGGATCAGATGCTTTTTCGTTCAAAGCTACTATTGCATGACCGCCTTCATGATAAGCTGTTAATTTTTTTTCATCCTCTGACATAACCATTGATCTTCTCTCAGCACCCATCATAACTTTATCTTTGGCTTCTTCGATATCAGACATAGTTACAACTCTTTTATTTTTTCTGGCAGCAAGTAATGCTGACTCATTTATTAAATTAGCTAAATCTGCGCCAGAAAATCCTGGTGTTCCTCTAGCAATTGTTCTTAGTTTAACATCAGGACCGGTACTAATTTTTTTTACATGAACTTTAAGGATTGCTTCTCTTCCAATTATATCTGGATTTCCTACAACAACTTGTCTGTCAAATCTACCTGGTCTTAATAAAGCTGGATCTAAAACGTCTGGCCTGTTTGTAGCTGCAATTAAAATAATTCCTTCATTAGTATCAAATCCATCCATTTCAACAAGTAATTGGTTAAGAGTTTGCTCTCTCTCATCATTTCCCCCACCCAAGCCAGCTCCTCTACTTCTGCCAACTGCATCTATTTCATCTATAAAAATAATACATGGTGAATGTTTTTTACCTTGCTCAAACATATCTCTAACTCTAGATGCACCAACACCTACAAACATTTCAACAAAGTCAGAGCCTGAAATTGAAAAAAAAGGAACATTAGCTTCACCTGCAATTGCTTTAGCTAATAATGTTTTGCCTGTTCCTGGAGGCCCAATTAGAAGAGCTCCTTTAGGAATTTTTCCACCTAAGCGACTAAATTTTTTTGGGTCTTTTAAAAACTCGACTATTTCTTCGACTTCTTCTTTAGCTTCTTCTACTCCAGCCACATCGTTAAATGTAACCTTTCCTTGTGCTTCATTAAGTAATTTAGCTTTAGACCTACCAAAGCCCATTGCACCACCTTTTCCGCCTTGCATCTGACGCATAAAAAATATCCAAACACCAATCAGTAAAAGCATTGGAAACCAGGAAAGTAGGATCCCAAGAAGTGATGGCATCTTATCTTCTCTTGGAGTTGCTATTATACTTACACCTTTAGAGGAAAGCTTATCCACTAGTTCCGGGTAATTAGGAGAGTAAGTTTTAAAAGTTTTTCCATCAGCTAGTGTTCCATTAATATTATTGCCTTGAATTTGTACTTCTATCACTCTTCCTGCCTCAACTTCATTTAAAAAATTTGAGAATGCGAGCGAGTTTTTTTCACTATTAATCTTGTTTGGATCCTGGAACATGTTGAATAGACCTACAGATAGTAAGACTATGATAACCCACATTATTAAGTTTTTAATATTCATATAGTTTAAATAATCATTAAATTTTATATAACAAGTATATTGTACTTAATGATAACTTGTAAATAAGACAAAAAGACAACCAAAATCCAGGAAAATTAAGTTTTTTCTACTTTTAAACACAAGTAACCTTTATTTAAGATAAAAATGCACCCTCCTAGCATAGATTTCTTAAAACTACTTTTTTCAATATTTTTAATTAAATTTTCAACTTTTTTAGATCTTGAATTGTAATAATTTCTTTTTAATCTTTTAATAGAATCATGAATTATGGCAATTTTGATTTCTTTATTGTGTGCTTTAAATTGTTTTAAATTAATTAAGATTTCCTTTCCTTTTTTTTTAATTATATCTTTAAAAATTTTCTTAAAATACATATCAAGTGTATCTTTGCTCAATGATAAATTATTAATTGATTTAATAATTTGTTCATATTCAATTCCACTTTTTTCAAGTGGTTTTTTTAAATTTCTTACCCTTGTTCTAAGATACTTAGAGTCAATATTTGAGGGATCTTTAATATATTTTCCATATACAATTTTAGCAATTTTAATTAAAAAAAATTTTTTTACATCCAGTAATGGTCTATATAAATTTATATTATTATTTATTTTACTTAAAGAACTCATAGACGACAAACCTCGCAATCCACTTCCTCTCGAAAGTCTTATAAGGAAAGTTTCAACCTGATCTTCTAAATTATGTGCAGTTAAAAGAGTGTTAATTTTGTTCCTTTTGCAATAATTAGATAAAATTTCATATCTTATTTTTCTTGCTGAACTTTGAATATTGTTTGTTATTTTTTTTTTGTTTAAGACTGTAGTCAAATTTATTGAATTTTTTTTTAGTAAATTTTTTATTTGTTTTGCTTCTTGGGCAGAATTTTTTCTAATATTATGATCAACTAAAACATAGCGAATTTTAATTTTTTTTGTAAATGAATACGCTTTTACTAATGCGACCAAAGCCAAACTATCGGGTCCTCCTGACACCGCGACGGTATAAGAACTTTTATTTAATTGATCTAGTTTACTTTTAAAATTTAAGAAAATGTAAGATAAATCTTCAAAATCACTAAAACCATTTTTAAGATTTACACTTGAATTTTTTTTGCTCATACTGTGCTTTTTGTAACACGGACTTGCTAGCTTTTGGGTATTCTTTTTTAAGACCTGATATCATTTTACATCCTTGATCTTTTTCACCAAGCTGGACCATGGTGATACCTAGTTTTAAAAGATTATCTGGAGCTTTATCGCTTTTAGGATAATTTTGATATCCATCAAGATATGCGGTGGCGGCGTCAGAATATAACTGTCTAATTCTAAAAGTTTCCCCATACCAGTATTGTGCGTTTCCTGCTAAATCATGATCTTTATTTTTATCTATAAATTCTCTTAAGGCAAATTCAGCTGTTTCATAGTCTCCGATTTTCATAAAGCTTACAGCAAACTCATATTGTTCATCTGTGGGTTTATTAGGTAATAAAGATTTTCTTTTTTCTGGCTCTTCAGTAATAACTGTTTGGGCTGTTTCAACAGAGTTTATAGATTGTTCTTTAGGTAAGTTAGATGTTTCATAGCCAGGTGACGCTCCAAAATCTTGCGGTTTTGTAGAACCAGGTAACACAGAATTTGTTTTTTTTGATGTAGTGCTTATACCATTTTCTAAATCTGAAAATCTTAACTGGGCATCTGATTGAATTTTTGTAACTCTAGTAGATAGCTTGTCTAATTTAAAATTAACTTCTTCAAATTTATTCGTAAGCTGTCTAAATTGATTTTCAATTTCATTTAATTTTAAAAGATGTTTAGTCATTACATCTTCGTTTAAACCATTAGAGTCGTTTATATTTAGTTTTGTAGAATTTGTTATATCTGCTTTTTGATAAACTGCTTTTTCTAAAGTTTTAATATCTTTTGTGATAACTTGAATCTGATCAGAAATTGCTTTTAAATAAATTTCTTCATCCTCTGCCATTACAAATGAATTAAATAAAACCACACAAAGCAGAATGAAAATTAATTTAATATTGTGAAACATTATGTATTAATAATGAGATAAAATGGCAAAAAAAAGACCCCTCAATATTTACTATTAAGGGGTCTATTAAATTAATTTTTTATTAATTAACTTTAACTGTTACAGATCTTCTATTTTGAGACCAAGCTAAAGGCGTTGAGGCTGCATTGACTGGTTTTTCTTTACCATAACTAATTACAGATATTCTTTTACCTGAAATTCCATAAGTCATTAAATAATCTCTAGCAGCGTTAGCTCTTCTTTCTCCTAATGCTAAGTTATATTCTCTAGTTCCTCTTTCATCAGCATGACCTTCGATAGTAACATTAAGCTTTTTATTTTTTCTTAAATAAGTAGCTTGTTTTCTCAATGTAGCTCTTGAAGCTGTTGTTAATGAAGATTTGTTAGTTGCAAAAAATACTCTGTCAGGAACACCTGAAGCTAAGTATTTTACAGTTTCTTTTCCTGTGTAAGCATCGTCGCCTGCTGATCCAGTTTTTTTAGCTGTAGAACAAGCGCTAAGTAATAAAGTAGTAAAAATTACTAATAGTAAGTTTTTTAAATTCTTGTTAAATATCATTTTTATCCCCTGGGTTTGTTAGTGATTTATTTCAAATTATTCAGTGTTATTCAAGTCTATTTTACATAAAATATAACCTCATTTAGATAATAAAGAAGACCAAGATGGGTCTGAGGCGTCAGTTTCAGTTTTGAGCTGCCTTTCATTATACCCGGTAATATCAATTGACCATAATTTTGCAGTAAAACCCTCTCCTTTGGCCCCTGCTTTTGTTTCTCTATAGAATACTATAACTCTACCGTTTGGTGACCATGATGGAGCTTCCTGGTAGTAGTTTTCAGTTAATAATCGCTCACCGGTTCCATCTGTCCTCATTACACCGATATAAAACTTGCCTTTTCTCATTTTTGTAAACGCTATTAAGTCACCTCGCGGCGACCATACTGGTGTTCCATAAATACCATTTCCAAATGTTATTCTTTTAACTCCACTTCCGTCACTTCGCATTACATAAATTTGTTGCAAACCACTTCTGTCAGAATTAAAGGCTATAAATTTTCCATCAGGGGAAAATGACGGGGAAGTATCAATTGAAGAATGGTTTGTTATTCTCTCTACAACTCTTGTCTCTAAGTTCATCGTAAAGATGTCTGAGTTTCCGTCTTTAGCAAAACTCATTACAATTTTTTTTCCATCGGGAGAAAATCTTGGTGCAAAAGTCATGCCTGGAAAATTTCCAACAACTTCTTGCGTTCCTGTTTCTATATCAAGTAAATAAACTCTAGGCATATTTCTAAAATATGACATGTAGGTAACCATTTGATTTGTTGGATTAAATCTTGGAGTTAATACTAATTCATTTCCTAATGTAAGATATTTAGTTTTAGCACCATCTTGATCCATAATCGCTAATTTTTTTATCCTTTGGCTCTTTGGACCACTTTCAGCTACATAAATTATTCTTGTATCAAAATATCCTTGTTCACCAGTTAATCTTTCATAAATTTTGTCTGAAATAATATGAGCTACTCTTCTCCAGTTTGATGGTGTCGTTGTAAATGCTAAAGCAGTCATTTCTTTTGAAGCAGCTAAATCCCACAATCTAAATTCAACTTTTAATTTTTCATCTTTTATTAAAAGTTTCCCAGTTACTAAAGCTTGTGCTTTAATTAATCGCCAATCTTCAAATCTTGGTTTTAAATGCGCAATATCAGGTTTTTGAACAAATGCTTCTTTTTTTAAAGGATTAAATAATCCTGTTGAACGAAAATTTTTTTCTATTATTTCAGAAATATTATTACCTAATTCTTTTATCTTCATGTCTTTAGAATTTTCTGATTTTATATCTACATGTAAAGGTGAGACAGCTATAGGCAATGGATCAAGATTACCTCTTGTAATATCTACTTCAATTAATGCATAAGACTTATTTAATAAAATTAAGTTAAACAAAAATATTAATAAAAAATTTTTCATATTATCCGCGCAACATTTCTGTTGGATTAAAGTTTAATTGTATCTCTTTCCATTTATCATATCCAGTTGGAGGCACCTTTAATGGCTGACATAATCTAACTGCTCTTAAAGCACTTTCTGCTAAAACTTTATAAAATTTTTGACCGGGTCTATTCATTCTCTGGTGGTCCAATATTTCTGACTTCATGATAGTTCCATCTTTTTTTAACTGTAATTTAATTCTAACTAATAAATTTTCATCATAAGGTAACCCTAATGGCACACTCCAACAACCAAATATTTGAGCTCTTAAAGCATCTTCCTCTGAAAGCGTTAAACCTGTAGCAAACGAATTTTTTTTACTACTTTGAGTTATTTTATCTGTTTTTTTTTGTTTTACAGCCTCTTCTTCTTTTGCTTTATCAATCAATGCAGCTATTTGATTGGTGTCTACAATTTCTTTTTTTTCAAATTCCGATGACTGTCTAATTTCTGGTTTAACTTCTTCTGGATTTTGTTTTTTTTTAACTATTTTTTTTTCATCTTTTTTTTCATTAGGTAGGGGAATTCTATCTGGTTTTTCTTTAGCTTTAGCAGATGGGGGGGCTTGTTCTGATACTAGTCTCTCCTCTTCTTGCTTTTTTGTTTTTTCAATAATTTTCCTAGCTTTTGGGGCATAAGGAATATTTGTTTTATCTGAAATCTGAATTAACTCTACAGAAACTATAGGCGGTAAATCTATTGGTTCTCTAAGCATAAACGGTAAACTTAAGATAGTTAGTAAAATCATTACTGAGTGAAATGTTATTGAATAAATTACACTTTTGATCATAGTACATTCTAATTTTTATACGGCTCTGATATAAGGGCAACTTTTGAAAACCCAGCGCCAGACAGAGTTCCCATTATCTCTAATACTCTTCCGTAGTTGATGTTTTTATCACCTCGAACGTAAATTCGAGTATCGGTTCTATTTTTTGCAATAGCTAATAACTTTGGTATCATTTTTTGATAATTTACTTGGTGCTCTTGAATATATATTTCCCCTTTTGAATTTATGCTGATAGTTAAAGGTTCCTGATCATCTGGAAGTGAATCAGCTGCCGACTCGGGTAAGTCTACTTGTACTCCTACTGTTAATAGTGGTGCTGTTACCATAAAAATAATCAAAAGAACTAACATTACATCTACAAATGGTGTTACATTTATTTCACTCATTGGTTCATTTTTTGAGCGATTAAATTTAAATGCCATTATTTAAATTATAGATAAAAATCTTTTAGAAAAATTTTCTATTTTTGAAAAGTATCTTTGTGAATCACTATTAAACTTATTATAAGCTACTACAGCTGGAATTGCCGCCAATAACCCTAGTGCGGTTGCAAATAATGCTTCTGCTATTCCGGGTGCCACGATCGCAAGACTTGTATTTCTAGAAATTGCTATCGATTGAAATGAGTTCATTATTCCCCAAACTGTACCAAACAAACCAATAAATGGGGCGGTTGATCCTACTGTTGCAAGAAAAGTAAAATTTTTTTCCACTTTTTTTATCTCAGTATCAGTAGCTATTTCAAGCATTCTTCCAACTCTAGCTGATTGAACGGCTGATGATTGTCTTTTTGTTTTTATTAATTCTGCCATAGCAGATTTGAATATTAATATTGCCGGATCTTTAGAGTTTAAAGGAAGATTGCTGTTAAAACTCTCTGCTGATTTAGCCTTCCAAAATTTTTTTTCAAAATCTACAATAGATTTATTAATTTTTTTAAATAACTTAAATTTATCGAATATAAGTGCCCAAGAAAAAATTGATGCAGCTATTAGTAAAATAATTACAAATTTAACTACAAAATCAGCTCTTAAAAAAAGCTTCCATAAAGAGAAATCTGTTGCTCCGCCTAATCCCACTACTTGAGCTGCTATGTCTTGTTCCATATTGATTAATTACTTTTAGATTGTGTCATGAATTTGGCGTTTTTAATAAAATTACTATTAATTATTGTCCAATAATCTTGTCTCACTATAAAATCTAGCTATCAAAATAGCATCAGATTTATTAACATCTTTCTTTTTGGCTAATTGATTGGATAATGCTGGATACATTTCTATTGCTTTTGTTCTACTTGAATCTTTTGATGAATTAATTAATTCAAAATGTTTTTTCCATTTCGATGGTCTAACAAAAAAGATAGGTAGCTCCAAAGCAGCACATACTCCTTTAATGGCCCCAAAAGTTTGTCCAAAATTAAACATACTAGTAACACCTTGGCCTGGCATTGCATTCACTTGTTCAACTACAACTGCTATCTCATCATTAGACGATATATTTTCTTTAATTAAAGAAACAAGTTGAGCGCTATTGAGTTGTCTTTTGTTTTTCTTTCCTTCTGACATTACTGGCATGTCAAACATGTTTAAAACTTTATTGTTTTCTAATATAGCTATGCCACCACTCAGGCCAGGGTCAATTCCAATAATTTTCATATTTCTATTTTTTCTAAATTTGCATTAGAAAAAATATTCTGCACATCATCTAATTCTTCTAAAGCACTTAGTGTTTCTAAAATTTTATCCCCTTGTTCTTTGTTTAAATCTATATAATTAATCGGTCTCCATTCTATTGCTGAATACGAAAAAATATTTATTTTTTTTTCGAGTTCAGTTTTAATTTTATAAAAATCCTCTTTCTCAGTGATTATTTCAAAATTATCTTTTTGATTTATACAATCTTTTGCACCTGCGTTTATTGCAATTTCAAAAGCTTCTTCTTCACTTATTTTATCTTTTTCAAATTGAATTATTCCGCAATTATTAAACATGTGAGTTGTAGAACCAGATTCTCCTAGTCTTCCACCATTTTTTTGAAGCACTGTTCTTATGCTAGAAGCTGATCTATTTTTATTATCCGTTAAAGTCTCAATAATAAAAGCAACATTAGATGGTCCAAAACCTTCATACCTTAAATTCTCATAATTTTTATCACCACTAATTTCTGATTTGCTAATAGCTCGTGCTATATTGTCTTTAGGCATATTTGATTGTTTTGCTGCTTGAATAGCAGTTCTTAATCTTGGATTCATATCTGGGTCTTTATCTCCTAATTTCGCAGCAACAGTAATTTCTCTTGAGAGTTTTGAAAATATCTTTGACCTCTCTTTATCTGCTCTACCTTTTTTATGTTTTATTCCTGCCCAATGCGAATGTCCTGCCATAATTAACTACCTAGGCTACCGCCTTCAATAAACCTGGTAACCTTTTTTGCCAACCCAGTTTCTATATTAGTTTCAACAATTATTCCTGATAATGTCCCTTCTCCTTCGGCTGGGAAATGCTTGCTTGCATCTTTTTCTTTAAGAAATCTCCTAATTGAATTTTCTTTATTCATACCAATGACAGAATTATAATCTCCACACATTCCTATGTCAGTTTGATAAGCGGTGCCTTTTTCTAAAATACGAGTATCTGCTGTCGGTACATGAGTATGAGTTCCAACTACACAGGTTGATAAACCATCAAAAAAATGTCCTATTGCCATTTTCTCACTTGTTATTTCACCGTGAAAATCCACAACCATAAAGTCAACATTTTGTTTTAAAATTAATTTTTTACTGATGATTTTTGCAGTTTCAAAAGCATCATTAGTTTTTCTCATAAACACATTTCCCATTAGATTAACTACACCAATTTTATATTTTCTATTTTTTGATGTATAAATTTCATAACCTTTTCCAGGAGAACCTTCTGCAATATTTGCTGGTCTCAAAAGTCTGTTTTCTTTATCAATATAATTTGGTGTCTCTTTTTTATCCCAAATATGATTTCCTGAAGTTATTACATCCACACCTACTAAAAAAAATTCTTCAGCAATAACTTGGGTTATGCCTCTACCATCATCAGCAGCATTTTCCCCATTTACAATTACAAAATCAATTTTTTTTTCTGCAATTATTTTCGGCAATCTTTTTTTTAACACAGCTCTGCCCGATGCTCCCATTATGTCACCTAAAATTAATAATTTCATTAATAAATACCTTTTTCTGTCAAGATATAATTTAATTTAACATCCTTAATATTGATTGGCAATTTATGGTATTTTTGAAATGAAAAAGCAACACCAACGGTTAAAATATTTTTAAATTTTTTTAAATATTTGTTTAAATAACGATCATAGTATCCTTTGCCATAACCTAGTCTTTGTTTATTTTTATCAAATACAAGTAGAGGAACTAACATAACGTCAGGTACTTCAAGTTTTGTTCTTATTGGTTCTAACATTCCGTATTTATTAATTTGTAAAATATTATTTTTTTCCCAGGGAAAAAAATTCATTGTATTATTTTCTTCAATAATGGGCAGTAATAAATTTTGTTTAGTGATATAATTAAATTCTAACAACTTAAGAACATTTATTTCAAATGAGGAGGGATAATATAGTGCTAATTTAAAAAAATTTTTTTTAATTTTTGATTTTATTAGCTCTATTAAGGGAAGAAAAAAATTTTTATTTGGTTCGTAATATTTTTTTTTTCTTAAAAGATAATATTGCTTTCTCACTAAATTTTTTTGTTTCATCTACTGTATTTTAGACAGTGACTCTGTTTTAGAAATTATTTTTTCTAAAGATTGAGTTGTTTTATCAATCATCGACTCATATAAAGAATTGCTTTCTTCTATAGTTTTTTTAAAACTATCTAATTCTTGATTTAATTTTTTAATCTCAATATCTTTATCTTCATTGTATTTTATAGCTAAAGACTTTATTTCTTTAAACTTGCTTGAAATTAAATCTAATTTTACTTTTTGGTTGGTTACTTTTTGTTTTAGATCAAAATATTCATCAATTAATTGTATTGTAGTAATTAGTAAAAGTTTATTTTCACCAATGTTTCCTAGTTTATCTTTGAGTTCAGAGTACTTTTTATCCAAAAACTTTGTTAATTTTTTTAAAGACTCCTCCTGGCCATCGTCGCATGAAAGTAAATAATCTTTATTGTTAAATTTTATATTTACATTTGCCATTTATCTATCTCCCCTACTAAATTTTCTGTTTCTTTGCTTAATTCCTCAATGTCTTGATTAAATTTATCTTCAATTTCAGATTTTTTATTTACCTCCAATTGTAAATTTTGGATTTTTTTTTTTAAATATTTGTGTTCTCTTGCTAATTCCTGATTTTTTTTTTCTATTTCATTTTTTTGCCTAGACAATTCATTTTTTTCAGATCTAATTTTTTCAATTTCGCAGTTTGGTTGTGAATAACTTAATGATAATGAATCTAATTTTTCTATAAGCTGTATTAAGTTTTTTTCTTTTTTTTCAATAATGCTCATAAAAATTTATATCATATTATTGATATCATTAGTTTAAGTCTATATAGGTTATTTGAAGTGAGTGTAAAATTTAACCAATTATCCAACGCAATTAGATTTTTATCAATTGATGCTGTGCAAAAAGCAAACTCTGGACACCCTGGTATGCCCATGGGTATGGCGGATGTTGCGACAACATTATTTAAATACCACCTAAGGTTTAATCCTCAAAATCCTAATTGGATTAACAGAGATAGATTTATTTTATCAGCGGGACATGGTTCAATGCTTCTTTATTCTTTACTTTATTTGAGTGGTTACAAAAGTATTTCTATTGATGATATTAAAAATTTTAGGCAACTAAATTCAATTTGCGCAGGCCACCCGGAGTATAAAAAAGGAACTGGAATTGAAACCACGACAGGTCCTTTGGGTCAAGGTTTGGGCAATGCAGTTGGAATGGCAATTGCCGAAGAAATTTATAGAAAAAAATTTGGTTCAAATGTAATTAACAATAAAACTTATGTTATTGCTAGTGATGGAGATCTCATGGAAGGTATTAGTCATGAGGCCATGAGCTTAGCTGGACATCTTAAATTAAAGAACTTAATAGTATTTTTTGATAATAATAAAATTTCCATTGACGGATCAACATCGTTAAGTGTTTCGGATAACTACAAAAAAAGATTTGAGTCTTACGGTTGGACTTTTCTAGAGGTTAATGGACACAATGAAAAGCAAATTTCAAAAGCTATTTCAAAAGCATCTAAATCAAAAAAACCAACATTAATATCTTGTAAAACCGTTATAGGCTTTGGTTCTCCAAATAAATCTGGAAAAGCTTCTTCGCATGGCTCACCATTGGGAGATGAAGAAATCTCCTTGGTAAGAAAAAAACTTAAATGGAATAATAGATCATTTGAAATTCCTCAAGATATCTTAGACGAATGGAGAAAAATTGGAAGCACGGGTGCTCAACTTGAAAAAACTTGGCAAGACACAGTAAAAAAGAAAAATCCTAAAATTACATCTGAACTTGAAAAAAATTTTATTAACTCCGATCTTGGTTACCTCGAAAAACTTATTGAAAAAGAAAAGACAAAATATTTTGAATCGAAACCAAGTTTAGCTACAAGACAATGTTCAATGGCCGTTATCGAAAGCATTTCTACTATACTCCCTCAACTTATAGGAGGATCAGCAGATCTAAGCGGATCTAATAATACTAAAACTAATAATTCAAAAATTATAAATTCAAAAAATTTTAACGGAAATTATATACACTACGGAGTAAGAGAACATGGAATGGCTTCTGTAATGAATGGTTTGGCTCTTTATGGAGAAATAATACCATACGGAGGAACTTTTTTAATTTTTTCAGATTATTGCAAACCTTCTATTAGATTATCTGCTTTAATGGGATTGAAAGTAATTTATATTTTTTCACATGACTCTATTGGTCTTGGGGAAGATGGCCCTACTCACCAACCTATTGAACAGCTTGCCGGATTGAGAGCTATTCCTAATCTTAATGTTTTTAGGCCTGCAGATATTAATGAAACTTTGGAATGCTGGGAAATTGCTTTAAAAAGTCATAACACCCCGAGTGTAATTGTATTATCTAGACAAAAAGTTCCTTATGTTAACCCTGATAATTCTAAAAAAAATAAATGTGAAAATGGAGCTTACACAATCAACATAACTTCTCACGAGAGCAATGTAACTTTAGTTGCATCGGGCACAGAAGTTGAGCTGGCTTTAAAAGTTCAAGAAAAATTAAGAGATAATAATATTCATTCAAAAGTTATTTCGATGCCTTGTATGGAGCTATTTGATAAACAATCTGAAGATTATAAAAAAGATCTTATGGAAGAAAATTCTTTGGTTGTTACATTAGAGGCAGGAAGTGTTACACATTGGCAAAAATACACTAAAGATAAAGATTTAAATATTGGCATCGATCAGTTTGGAGAAAGTGCTCCCTACAAAGAAGTTTATGATCATTTTGATTTGACTGAAGATAAAATTACAAACCTAATCCAAAAAAAATTAAGAAAATAATCAAGATTGATGGATGAAATAAATTTTTTTCCTGATAACTTAGACGTTCAAAATCAAAAAGTAATTCTCAGATTAGATTTAAATGTTCCTTTAAGAGATAAAATTATACAAGATGACACCAGAATAGTTTTGTGCCTGCCTTTAATAAAAAGATTGGTGGAAAAAAAAGCTAAAATAATAATTATAAGTCATTTAGGAAGACCAAAAGGAATTAAGGTGCCTGAACTGTCTTTAATACCTATTTATAAATATTTAAAAAAATCTCTTCCAACAAATGTTTACTTTTACATGGGTAATTTAGATGAAGATGCTCAAGATAAATTTTCTCACTTAAAAGAAGGTGAAATAATATTAATTGAGAATATTAGATATTTTAAGGAAGAGAGTAATAATGATGAAGATTTTGCTAAAAGACTAAGTTCGCTCGGTGACATATATATAAATGATGCTTTTTCATGTTCGCATAGAAAACAAGCCTCGATTCATAATATTACCAAGTTTATTAAAAAATCTTTTGCGGGGCCTTTATTAAAAAAAGAAATTAATGCCATTAATCTTGTAATTCAAAATAAAAAAGAACCAGTCACATGTATTATAGGTGGGTCAAAAATTTCAACGAAAATAAATGTAATTTCAAGCTTAATTGAAAAAGTTAATAATTTAGTAATTGTCGGAGCCATGGCTAATAATTTTTTTATTTACAAAAATTTAAAAATTGGAAAATCATTAGTTGAAGAAAATACCAATGAAATTATTAGAACAATCTATGAAAAAGCTAATAAAAATAAGTGTAAAATTATAATTCCAGAAGATTGTATGGTTGGTTCAAGTTTTACTAGCGATGGAATAAACAAAGATATTAATACTATAGAAGATAATGATATTATTTTAGATATCGGAACTAAAACTATAGAAATTTTAAAAAAAATAATTGACCAGTCAAAAACTGTTTTATGGAATGGACCGGCAGGATATTTTGAGAATGAAAATTTTTTGATTGGGACAATGTCAATAGCTGAAGCTATTTCAAAAAATACAGTTGAAAATTCACTAATTTCAATTTTAGGAGGTGGAGATACCATGGCTGCGATTAAACAAAGTAAAAACAAACTTTTCTTTACCCACTTATCAACAGCTGGTGGAGCATTTTTAGAGTACCTTGAGGGAAAAGACTTGCCTGGTCTTAGTGTTTTAAAATAAATAAACGTTATGACACTTAATGAAATAGCAAAAAAAATGTGTGCTAAAGGCAAAGGTATCTTAGCCGCTGATGAAAGCACTGGAACAATTGCAAAAAGATTTAAAAGCATAAACGTTGAAAATTTAGAAAAAAATAGATTAATTTTTAGACAAACTTTGTTTAACGCGGGTTCAATGAAAGATTGTATTGGAGGTGTGATCCTGTTTGACGAAACAATTAAACAGAAGACCACCTTAGGTCCAACGATCCCAGAATTAATTTCAAAACATGGAGCTATACCAGGTATTAAAGTTGATAAAGGTGCAAAACCTTTAGCGGGATCAATTGAAGAGACTGTAACAGAGGGTTTAGATGGTCTTAGAGAAAGATTAAAAGAATATTTTGATCTTGGTGCTAGATTTACAAAATGGAGAGCTGTTTACAATATTGGAGAAAAATATCCTTCATCTCAATCAATAAAATCTAATGCACATGCATTAGCAAGATACGCTGCTTTAGTTCAAGAAGCTAAAATGGTTCCCATAATTGAACCAGAAGTTTTGATGGATGGATCACATAATATTGAAAAATGCTATCAGGTTACAACTGATGTTCTCAATGAATGTTATAACGAACTTGAAATTCATAAAGTGGATTTAAAAGGAACTGTTTTAAAGCCAAATATGGTTATACCTGGATCACATTGTAAAAATAAATCAAACTCAGAAGAAATAGCAAAAAAAACACTAGATTGTCTCAAGAAAAATGTTCCGAGCAATGTACCTGGTATTGCATTTTTATCTGGAGGTCAGTCGGAAATAGAGTCTAGTAAAAATCTTAACGAAATTAATAAAATTAATGATACAAACTTTTTGATTACTTTCTCTTATGGAAGAGGATTGCAAGCAAGTGCATTAAAAGAATTTGGCAAAAATCAAGAAAATACAGAGAATATCCAAAAAGCTTTCAATCATAGAGCTCGAATGAACGGACTTTCCTCAAAAGGAGAATGGTCTGAAAATCTTGAAAAAGACTCAGCGGCCTAGATCCATTGAAGAAATTAGTCTATTTAATTTCTCCCGGAAAAATAAATAAAAAATTTTACAACAGTTTAAATGCTGTTTTATCCCAAGGTAACGTAAAATTTTTTCAGTTAAGATTAAAAAAAATTAAGGCTAATAGATTTTTAAAAATTGCTAAAAAAATCAAAAAAATTACATCAAGGCATAAAGTAAAATTTATAGTTAACGATAATTTCAATTTAGCAATAAAGGTTAAAGCTGATGGATGTCACATGGGTCAACTTGACGGTTCAATAAAGATAGCAAAAAAAAAACTTAAAAATAAGATTTTAGGAGTCACATGTCATAATTCAAAAATTTTAGCTAACAATGCAATAAAAAATAAAGTGAGTTATTTAGCTTTTGGATCATTTTTTAAATCTAAGCTCAAACCAAATGCAAGAAAGGCTAATCTTGATATTCTAAAATGGGCAAAAAAGAATATTAAAAAGCCAATTGTAGCAATTGGTGGGATTAATAATTTTAATTATAAAAAATTAATTAAATCTGGAGCAAAATACATTGCAATATCAAGTTTTATTTGGGATAACCCAAAATTAAAACCTGAATTAGCTATAAGAAAATTTAAATGAAAATTACTGCAATAGAAATAAAACCTGGGATGATAATCGAACATAAAAATGATTATTGGAATGTTTTAAAAACCCAACACGTCAAACCTGGTAAAGGCGGCGCATTTAATCAAGTTGAATTAAAAAGTGTAATCAAGGGAACAAAGTTGAATGAAAGATTCAGATCAAGTGAGACCGTTGAGAAAGCCGAGGTTGATGAAAAAAAATTTAATTTTTTATATATAGATGGTGATAATTGTCACTTCATGGATAACAATACATTTGAACAAGTTGAAATTTCAAAAACAATTACTGGTGAGCATTATAAACTTTTGAAAGAAAACTTAGAGGTCACAATTTCTTTTATGGAAGAAAAACCAATTTCAATAGAACTACCAAATAACATTGAATGCATTATTGAAACAACTGATGCCGCTATAAAAAATCAAACTGCTTCATCCTCATATAAACCAGCGATACTTGATAGTGGAATTAAAATTAATGTTCCTCCATTTATTGAAAGTGGTGAAAAAATAATAATTGATACCCGTACTCTAGAGTATGTGAAAAGAGCAAATTAATGAGATTAAGCTCTCCACAAATTAATTTAATAACAAGAGCTTGCATGAAAGCTTCTAGATCTTTGATAAGAGATTTTGGTGAGCTTGAAAATTTACAAGTTTCCTCAAAAGGACCAGGAGATTTTGTTTCATCAGCTGATAAAAGAACTGAAAAAACTATAATTGAAGAGTTACAAAAAGCACATCCAGAGTATGGAATTATTACAGAAGAAACTGGAATTATTAATAAATCAAATATTAAAAATAGATGGATAATTGATCCTATAGATGGAACTATGAATTTTTTAAATGGTATACCTCAATTTGCAATTTCTATTGCCTATGAGGAGAATAATGAAATCATATGTGGTGTAATATTTAATCCAATATCAAATGAAATGTTTTGTGCAGAAAAAGGTAATGGGGCATATCTTAATAACACAAGAATAAGAGTTTCAAATAAAAAAAAATTAAAAGATGCTTTGCTAGTAACAGGTGGACCTAAAGGAGCTAGCAAAATTAAAAATGAAATTTATTCTGAATACATTAATGTATCTAACAATGTTTCTAACGTAAGAAAATTTGGAAGTGCAGCTTTAGATATGGCATATGTTGCTTGTGGTAGATTTGATGGGTACTGGCAAAGAGAATTAAAATACTGGGATATTGCTGCTGGAGTGATAATCTTGAGAGAGGCTGGTGGTTTTATTGATTTTTTTGAAGATGATTTAAGCTACCCATTAAAAAAGAATATTTTAGCCTCTAATTCCAATATTCACCATGAATTAAAAGAACTTATAAATAAAAAAGATATTGAGTAAAAACCAATATTCATATAAAACTCCGCTCATGAAAAAAGACATACATCCAAACTATCATAAAATAAAAGTTGTAATGACTGATGGAACTGAATTTGAAACACGATCTACATGGGGCAAAGAAAATGATATTTTAAAATTAGATATAGATCCAAAATCTCATTTTGCATGGACTGGTGGAACACAAAAGATCATGGATAAAGGTAGAGTAAGTAAATACAATAAAAAGTTTAGTAACTTAAGATCAAAAAAATAAATTATGAACGATACTCCATTCATGCCGAAAGCGACTGCTGTTTGGCTTGTTGAAAATACTACTTTAACTTTCAAACAAATTGCAGAGTTTTGTAAGTTGCATGAATTAGAAATTAAAGGGATCGCAGATGGAGATGTTGCGAAAGGTATTAAAGCCTATAACCCAATTTTAGCCGGTCAGCTTTCAAGAGAAGAGATAGAATTGTGTTCGATAGATCCTAATAAAAAATTGGGTTTATTGAAAAAACTTGAAGAAGTAGAAATTAAAGAGAGAAAGAGACCAAAATATACCCCTTTGTCTAAAAGACAAGACAGGCCAGATGCAATTTTATGGTTATGCAAAAATGCTACTGAATTAACAGATGGACAAATTGCAAAACTTGTTGGAAGCACAAAGGGAACTGTTTCTTTAATAAGAAAAAGAAGCTATTGGAATTTTTCCAGTCTTAAACCAAGAGATCCTGTGATTTTAGCTTTGTGTACCCAAGAAGCTTTCCAAAAAAGTTTAGAAAAAGCAAAAAGAAGAGTTGAAAGAGAAAAAAAAGCTAAAATTAGAGAGGAAAAAAAAGCCCAAGCTGCTTCACTCTAGACAAACAAAGATTCAAATGATACCAAACATAAAATTTAACTGGAGGTTTTTATTAAAATAGACGTTAAAGATAACAATATTGAACAAGCAATCAGAGTTTTAAAAAGAAAACTTCAAAAAGAAGGTTTTTTTAAGGTTATGAAAATGAAAAGTACTTATGAAAAACCATCTGAAAGAAAAAAAAGGGTTCAAACAGAAAATATCAAAAGAATAAAAAAACTCCAAAAACTAAAAAATAGATATTAATATTATTCAAATGAGAGGACAAATAATGCCATCTGGTAAATTAAAATGGTTTAACGCAAAAAAAGGTTATGGTTTCATAACTGATGATGAAACACAGAAAGACATTTTTCTTCACGTTTCAGCGTTAGAAGAGTCAAAACTAAGAGTTTTGAAAGAAGAACAAACTATCGTTTACGATATAAAAGAAGAGAAAAATAAACTTCAAGCGATTAACATAAAGAAGAAATAATTTATCGCGGGGTGGAGCAGTCTGGTAGCTCGTCAGGCTCATAACCTGAAGGTCGTAGGTTCAAATCCTACCCCCGCAACCAAAAAAATGACAAACAATATCAGAAACATAACTATTATTGCACACGTTGATCACGGGAAAACTACTCTGATTGATACTTTGATGAAGCAAAGTGGTTCATTTAGAGATAACGAAGTAGTTGAAGAGCGAGTGATGGACTCAGGCGAACTTGAAAAAGAAAGAGGTATTACAATTTTAGCAAAACCGACCTCAATAAATTGGAAAAATTCTAGGATAAATATTATAGACACACCGGGTCACAGAGATTTTGCTGCAGAAGTAGAGCGAGTATTACATATGGCTGATGGTGCATTATTATTAATAGACTCTGCTGAAGGAGTTATGCCTCAGACAAAATTTGTATTAGCAAAAGCTTTAAAACAAGGTTTAAGACCTATAGTTGTTATTAACAAATTAGATAAAGCAGATCAGAGAGCCAATGAAGTCTTAGATGAAACTTTTGATTTGTTTGTAAGTTTAGATGCAAATGAAGAGCAATTAGACTTTCCAGTTCTTTACGCAAGTGGTAGATCAGGATGGGCTTCAAAAGAAATTGATGGTCCAAGAGAAAATTTACATCCATTATTAGATTTAATTATTGATCACGTAAAACCTGCAAAATTAGATAAAAATAAACCTTTTGCAATGTTGTCTACATTATTATACGCCGATAGTTTTCTTGGAAGAAGTTTAGTTGGAAAGATAAACCAAGGAACGGCTAAAGCTAATCAACAAATTAAAGCTATCAATCTAAAAGGTGAAAAAGTTGACGAAGGAAGATTAACTAAAATTTTTAGATACGAAGGAACTAAAAAAGTTCCTATAGAGGTGGGTGAAGCTGGAGATATTGTTATAATTGCTGGTTTAGAAAAAGCCAATGTAGCCGACACTATCTGTGATTTAGAAATTAATGATCCAATAAGTGCTACACCTATAGATCCACCAACAATGTCAATAACGGTTACAGTAAATAGTTCTCCATTAGCTGGGACTGAGGGTAAAAAATTAACTAGTACTCAAATTCGTGAAAGGCTAATTCTTGAAGCTGAAAACAACGTTGGAATAACATTTGGAGAAAATGATAACAAAGATGCATTTGTTATAAGTGGAAGAGGTGAACTGATGTTGGAAATTTTATTAACACAAATGAGACGTGAAGGATTTGAGATGACTGTAAGTCCTCCAAAAGTTTTATTTCAAAAGAATGACAATGGGGGAAAATTAGAACCAATTGAAGAAATTACTATGGATTTAGATGAAGAGCATTCCTCAAAAGTTATTGATTCAATGAATAGAAGAAAAGGGAAATTAATAGATCTTAAAGATACAGGTAAAGATAAAAAACGTTTAATTTTTCATGCTCCAACAAGAGGTTTGATGGGCTATACCAGTAGATTTTTGACTCTAACCAAAGGAACAGGTGTAATTAATAGAATATTTCATTCTTATGGTGAATACACTGGTGATATGGAAGGTAGAAGAAATGGTGCTTTAATATCTATGGAAAAAGGTAAAGCAGTTGCTTTTGCGATTTTTAATCTACAGGCCAGAGGTGAAATGTTTGTAACCCACAACGATCCTGTTTACGAAGGAATGATTGTAGGCCTTTCATCTAAAAGTGGTGATCTTGAAATCAATGTAATGAAAGGAAAAAAACTTACTAATATGAGAACTCAAGGCACTGATGAAAATGTTGTACTTACACCTGTCAGAAAAATGGCAATTGCTGAACAATTAAGTATGCTAAACACAGATGAAGCACTTGAAATTACTCCTAAATCTTGCAGATTAAGAAAAGCAATTTTAAATCCTCACGATCGAAAAAGACAATCTAAAGCTTCTTAAAGCATAAATTTAGATTTTTTACTATCCTTTAAAAATCCTTTAACAGTATCAATCGTCATTGCTTGAAAGCTTTTACCAAAAGAATTAATTTGATTTATTACTTTTGGAGGCATTGTAATAATATTACATTTTAATTGTTTGGCTTGTATATAATTATAAGCCTCTCTGGTGCTTGCCCACAATATTTCTATATTTTTATTTTTTTTAGTTAAAGATATGCTTTTTTTAAATATTGGAAGTGGATCTTTACCTTTATCAGCCATTCGTCCAGCAAAAATAGATATAATTGATTTTGTTTTTTTGTTTAAACTTTTATAGATTTTTTTTGTCTGTTCGTAAGTATATACAGCTGTAATATTTAATTTTATACCTTTATCGCTTAATTCTTTTATAACCGAACCCATAAACAAACCTTTGGAGTTAACTACTGGTATTTTGACATAAACATTCTTGCCCCATCTATTAATTTTATATGCTTGTTTGAGCATTTCTTTAGGATCATCTGCAAAAACCTCAAATGAAATAGGTTTCTTTTTACAAACTTTCAATATTTTAATAGAATAGTCTTTATAGTTTTTAGCTCCCGCTTGTCTCATTAAGCTTGGATTTGTTGTAAACCCATCAACAATAGATTTTTTATTAAAAAATTTAATTGTTTTAAAATCAGCAATGTCACAAAATATTTTTGTTTTCATTAATCTAAATTTTTTACAATATCTTCAGTCATTTTTTTTGCATCCGCGAACAGCATTAATGTATTATCTTTATAAAATAATTCATTATCTATACCTGCATATCCAGGAGACAAACTTCTCTTAACAAATAAAACAGATTTACATTTTTCTACATCAAGAACTGGCATTCCAAAAATAGGACTTTTTGGATCTGTTTTGGCAACAGGATTGGTAACATCATTTGCTCCTATAACAAAAGCTACATCTGAATTAGCAAAATCATTATTTATATCTTCAAGTTCAAAAACTTCATCGTAAGGAACATTGGCCTCAGCTAACAAAACATTCATGTGGCCTGGCATTCTTCCAGCAACTGGATGTATTGCATAAGTAACTTTGATATCATTTTTTTTTAATTTATCTACCATTTCTCTAAGGGCATGCTGTGCTTGTGCGACAGCCATACCGTATCCTGGAACTATAATTACTGAAGAAGCATTCTTCATTAAGAAAGCAGCATCTTCTGCGTTACCACTTTTAACTGGTTTCTGATCTTTCTTTTCTTTTAAATCATCTGAGGAACTGTCTGCTCCAAAACCACCAAGTATAACGCTTACAAAAGATCTGTTCATTGCTTTACACATTATATAAGAGAGAATTGCTCCAGAAGACCCTACGAGAGCTCCAGTAATTATTAATGCAGTATTCTCTAAAGTAAAACCAATTCCAGCTGCTGCCCATCCAGAATAAGAGTTAAGCATTGAAATAACGACTGGCATATCTGCTCCTCCAATTGGAATAATTAATAAAACTCCAACTAAAAAAGAAATCGCTATTAAAGTCCAAAAAATATTATCAGATTGAATTTTGCATAAGTAAAATATTAAGACAAAAATTGCTATTCCAAGAATTAAATTTAAAAAATGTTGACCCTTGAAAGTGATTGGGGAGCCGGACATTATTCCTCTTAACTTTAAAAATGCTATTATTGAGCCAGAAAAAGTTATAGCTCCTACAGCTGCACCAATAGACATTTCTATTAAACTTGCTAACTTAATATTGCCTATATTTCCAAGATTAAAAGCCTCTGGATTTAAATATGCTGCAATAGCTACAAAAACTGCGGCTAATCCCACGAGACTATGAAATCCTGCTACTAATTCTGGCATAGCTGTCATAGGTATTTTGAAAGCTATAAATGAACCTATAGCTCCACCGATTATTAAAAAAATAATTACATATATTAATGAAGTAGAAAAATTTCCAACAGATAAAAAAGTTACAATTATTGCAATTACCATGCCTACAATTCCAAAATAATTACCTTGTCTTGAAGTATCCGGAGAAGATAACCCTCTTAATGCAAGAATAAATAAAATACCTGAGATCAAATAAAAAACTGCTGAGAGATTAGCTGATATCATTATTTCTTACTTTTTTTTTTTTTATACATTTGAAGCATTCTCTGAGTTACTAAAAAACCTCCAAAAATATTTACTGCGGCTAAAATAATAGCAATAAAACCGAATGTACTTGATGTGTTAAAAACATTTTCCGAAGACCCTGCTAATGCTGCAATTATTGCACCAACAATAATTACAGACGAAATAGCATTTGTAACTGACATTAAAGGTGTGTGCAAAGAAGGTGTCACACTCCAAACAACATAGTAACCTATAAAAATTGATAATATAAATATACTTAATCTGAATATAAATGGATCTATTTCCATTATTTTGTCTCCTTAATTAGAGTTTTTTCTATA
>Ga0209251_1000720_pt1 | contig 28636 bp, 21 predicted proteins | sample SaaInlV_100m_DNA_6_FD_184665 | JGI IMG/M metagenome (GOLD analysis project Ga0209251, IMG submission 184665) | Marine microbial communities from expanding oxygen minimum zones in the Saanich Inlet - Saanich Inlet SI073_LV_10m_DNA (SPAdes) (version 2) | ecosystem: Environmental > Aquatic > Marine... | reverse complement strand
CAGTTCGGTCCCTATCTGCCGTGGGCGTTGGAGAATTGAGGGAAGCTGCTCCTAGTACGAGAGGACCGGAGTGGACGAACCTCTGGTGTTCCGGTTGTGTCGCCAGACGCATTGCCGGGTAGCTACGTTCGGACGGGATAACCGCTGAAAGCATCTAAGCGGGAAGCCCCTCCCAAGAATAGTTCTCCCTGTCCCTTGAGGACTCTGAAGAGCCGTCCAAGACTAGGACGTTGATAGGCTGGGTGTGGAAGCGCTGTAAAGCGTTGAGCTAACCAGTACTAATTGCTCGTGAGGCTTGACCATATAATCCAAGTTGTTTGGTGTACGGTTCGTACCTAGAACCATAAAGTACACAGAAGACTGACGGCACGCGGCGAAAGCTGCGTGACTCTGAAAGGAGTATGTTGTGTGCAAGTCATAGTGTGTGTTGGGTTCATCACCAACGAAAGTTTCAGCTAGATTTACCGCCTTATTTGAGAGATTTTCGTGCTACTTGTAGCAAGTCTGTCACTCAAGCCAGTTTGCCTGGCGACAATAGAGCGTTGGAACCACCTGATTCCATCCCGAACTCAGAAGTGAAACGACGTATCGCCGATGGTAGTGTGGGGTTTCCCCATGTGAGAGTAGGTCATTGCCAGGCTTTTATTAAGAAAGGGTTGTCCAATAGGGCAGCCCTTTTTTTTGCATCAAATTTATCTTTTTCCAACGCGTATCTAGCGCGAAGGTCCTGCGGTAATCGCTGGATTTGTAGCGACATGCCGTATAATTTGAAGGCCTACATGTCGATAAATGGCTTTTACCGTTTCCCGTCAGATCATCTAGAACAGTTTTAACGAAGCGCTTTGAGATATTTTTAACCGATGACTGAATTTGCAGACCAGTATATTCGTCGAGACCTTCAGGGAAAGTGCTCGAGCGTTTCGAGATTGCTAACGTCATACCTTGCTGACGAAAGCCTTTCTGAGGATGTGCTGCTTCGAGATCGCACCCTCTATCCAATAGCGACCGCATTGGCCAAAGCGTCTCTCGTTCCTGAGTTCAATGTTAGCGAAGGGAGCGCCGGCATGTTTGATGTGCTGCGTTCTTTTAATGCAGCTCAATCATTTTCCCAGGGGGGAGAGTTAGCGGGCAGTGCCGCTGACGCGGTTTTGGTAGCGAGAGTACAGTACCTTACGTTAGTCAGGCGACAGAGTATTAAGCTGCGCGCTGCTGCTCTTGAAGCCGGGCAGCGTTTTATTTCACTGGGGTTGGGTGATATCAACCCAAACGAAAATAATTCGAACGCTAACAGCAAGCAGCCTTTTGAGTTGTCTTCAGATCAAGTCCACCGACTCGTCTGCTTGGCGGACCTTAGTACAATAGCGGAGCTTGAGAAGGCACGACAGCTGCTGGGGACGAATGTCAAAATGGCCCTCAGTGGCATTCCTTACAAAGGAGTCTGCACGGCCTACCAGTGGCTCGGGTTCGCGGCGGTGGCGCCACTGCCATACTCGGATATTGCCGAAGATATGGCCATTCAGCTGCTGTTTCAGCCCGGCGTGCTGCGGCGAGGTCTTGAGCAAGCCCCTTGGCTCCTACTACAGCAGCTATTTATCTATCTTAACGTCAGGCCATCTGAGGCTATGTTTTCATATGCTCAGGTGCTGCTACTGGAGCTTTTGACAAAACAAAACAGACAGCATACCTACAGCTCTGTAGAGACGAGCTTGCCCGCCACCCTAATGGCAATGGATGTTTGCGCACGGGCACTGCAGGCGAGTCAACTACTGCGGCAAAATGGACAGGGGAACTCCTTGTCCTTCTTGCGAGGTAGCGCAATTGCGAAAATAACGGGTGGGGTCTTTATACCGCCGGTCAAACAAGATTATGCCTATCCAGAGCTGACGTTTGCTCCATCCTATTCGAAGCGAACCGGAATTTTTGTCGCCATAGATAGCCATTGGGGATTTGAGCCTAGCGGCCAAAGTGAAGTGGCCCAAGTTATAAAAAAAGGGGCTGCCTTAGTGATCTCATCTGATCAGAACCGTGCACCTGGAGGCCAGTATTTAGAAGTTCGAAATACCTTCACTGCTTTAGTTAAGTTGTCCCTAGCTCGGAGAGCAGCTTTTCGTGGAAGAGTTATCGGGGTCACAGGTAGTGTTGGCAAGACGACAGTGTGCTCTATGGTGACCTCCTTGCTAGGGGTACACGGTGAAGTGTACAAAAATATTGCTAATTTCAATCATCAGCCCGGAGTTCCAAAGAGCATTGCGAATGTTCCTAGAACTGCGCGTTACGCCGTAATTGAGATGGGTATGGGAGCCAAACGCACAATTCTTCCAAAAGCTGTGATGGTGCGTCCGCACACGGCAGTGGTGACAGATATCCAAGCCGACCATATGGAGTTTCATGAGTCAGTCACCTCCGTGGTAACCACAAAAATGGAGATCATTTGGGGGGTCGAGTCGGGCGGTACGGTTGTGCTCAACAGAGATTCTGAATACTTCGCGACGTTGCATGGTCTGGCGTTGCAGCGATCTGACATCAATATTTTAACGTTTGGGCAGCATCCTCAGGCCGATATTTGTGCTGAGGACATTGTGCTGGAACCAGCGCGCTCGGTAATACAGGTACGAGTATTTCAGCAAAATTTTAAATACACGCTGGGCTTGCCCGGTGTGCATATGGCGTTGAACAGCCTGGTTGCCGTCGCTGTAATCGTATCGGAGGGCGTCGATTTGGCGACCTCTCTTCCCGTTCTTGAAAAGCTTGGAACTGAAACGCGGCGTAACCAAAAAATACGTGTTACCTCGGCTAGCGGCGCCCGTATTCAAATATTGGACGATAGCTTTAACACAAACCCTGCATCTATAAGGTCTAATTTGCATCTTCTGGGTTTGATGCAACCCGAATCTGAGGGACGCCGTATTTTGATTCTGAGTGATATGGGAGAGATGGGCAGTGAGGCGCTGCATTACCATACGGCGTTGGCGCAAGACATCAATGATTCTCAGATTGATATTTTTTTGTCGATAGGCGACCACTGTCGCGCACTTGATCAACTGATTGAGAACCGTATCACCCATAAACACTTCAATTCGGTCGAGGCACTAGAGATTTTTCTACAGGAAGTAGTGCGCAACGGAGATATCGTTTCCTTTAAAGGGTCTGCGAGGGAGGCGACAATGTTGGATCTCGTGAAAAGGTTCACCAGTGGTGGATCTCGGGAAAACACGTCCGAGGGCACACCGACACTGGTTGAATTTTTTAATCGTAGGTTTAAAGAGAATGCTTACAATCTCACGAAAATCTCAGACCAAGAGCAAGAGGCGATTGCTTATTTAGTACAGCAGACCCTTGCGATAGAAAATCGTTCTTCTGAAGCCCTCTGGCTCATCGATTACGGTTGTGGCGATGGTCGCTTGCAACCGCTCTATAATTTGCTGGCTGAAACCTACGCTACAACCGAATTTCATGTTCTTGGAGTAGATTTTGCAATAGAAGCATTAAAGGCTTATCGGACGCACTGTATCCAAGACGACTTCCAAGAGACCAAACGTGATCTCAATGTTGAGGGCGACTCAAGTCATCATCAACTACCGCCATTAAAACGCGGCAACGTCACCGTTCATTTTTTGGAGGGGGGTGTTGAAGCCCTGCAAAATATACGCCGTCGTCCAGACCAGAAATTCGAAATACTTGTTGCCGCCGGTGTTCTGTGTCGAGTTTTGGGTGAGGACAGGCGTCGCGAAATGGTCGAGGCTTTTAGTCAAGTCGCGGCCTCGGCCTTTGTTTCAATGCCAACTCAGGACGAATTTAAGAGTATTCAGAGTGAGTTCAATACCTTGCGCACAGAGCGATTGCAGCTGCTGTCTCAGATTGAAGACCCCAATCGAAACGGCATTCGCAGCCTCGAGTCTGCGCAACAGCGGCTGTCGGTGATTGAAGAAATTTTAAAAGACGCTCTTGTTGATGGTGAAATCTATTATTCTGCGAAACGAGTTCGCGGTTTTGGCGAAAAAGTCCCGGACCTCAAAAACCATAAAATTCCGTACTTTTCCGCCACAGAGGCGCAAGCGCAGCAGGTAATCGACTACGGTGCTTATGGCAGCACTTCGGTAAAACATGGGGCTTTTGGCGGCCACAGTCGTTGGATGATTTGTCTTGGAAGTCACAGTTTTTCTGTAGACTCAGTTGAGAAAAGCAACGATTAACGCAAGGAATCGAGAAATGGGTAGTGTTGGAGATGGGCTAGAAGCCGGTAATGCACGCTGGTCCTTTGGCGGACAAACAGCACAGCAATTTGACGAGCATGTCTCAAAGTCGGTGCCCATGTATACCGAGGGCCATCAAATAATTTGTGATCTGAGCGACTTTTTCTTATCCGAAGGGTCCTCTTGCTATGAGCTTGGATGTTCTACCGGTGAGCTCACGACGAAACTCGCGCTACACAACAAGAGTAAAGACACGGCGCGATTTGTTGGAATCGATCTTGAGCCTGCCATGATTGAGCTCGCGAGACAGAAGGGCGCCGATCTCGAACTTGGTCAGGCAGAATTTCTTCTTGATGATGTGCTGCAGGCCGATATTAGTAACGCCGATATTGTCGTTGCCTATTACACTGTCCAATTTATTAGGCCTAGCGAGCGTCAGCGCCTTATAAGCAAGATTTACGACGCCCTGAATTGGGGTGGGGCTTTCTTATTATTCGAAAAGGTTCGGGCCAACGACGCTCGCTTTCAGGATATTACGACGAGCTTATACAACGAATATAAAATTGCACAGGGCTATACCCCCGAAGAAATCTTTAGTAAATCCAGAAGTCTCAAGGGTGTGCTCGAACCTTTCTCAACTCAAGGCAATCTGGACTTGTTGGCTCGAGCAGGCTTTCAGGATGTTTTGACAATTTTTAAGTATCTGTCTTTTGAAGGTTTTTTAGCAATTAAGTGACGTTGCTTTTGGCGACGGCTTGCTAAATCTTGCAGTGCATATAACATCCGATGGCGCTTATTTTTGCCGGAACTTAGGTCGTGCAGTTAGCAGTGGCTAGGCGCAACTTTGGTCTGCATCCGAGAAAAAATGAAGAGGAAAACATAATGTTTATTCAAAAATTTTCAATGTTTGTCTTTGCCGTCACGGTGGCGATTAGTTGCCGCGGCGAAGTGCCTACTTTGGACGTGCTGGGGGAGGTTGGTGAACTGCGCCCAGGTTTACTAGAGGGTTATCTTCACGGCAAGCCTGTCCTCAATAGCGCGGCGTTTCTTCCTGCTCCACCCAGTGCTGGCAGCGCACTTGAGACGGCTGATCTTGCTGCTAATAAAGCGGTATTGAAACTGCAAGCTACGCCGCGCTGGGATTTAGCGGCGCGAGATGCCGAACTGACATTTCCCGAAGCGGCGTCTACGTTTCAATGTGCCGTCGGTCGCGTGATCAGTGAGGCTGATACTCCGGTACTCAACCGACTGATTCGTCGTTCCCTGGCAGACTTTGGATTGGCAAGTTATCCCGCTAAGCAGGCGTACCAGCGACCCCGGCCGTTTCTGATGAACGAGCAGCCGATTTGTACACCCGATGAACGTGAGATGCTGGTCGGTGATGGTTCTTATCCCAGTGGCCACAGCGCCGTCGGCTGGGGATGGGCCTTGGTACTATCTCAAGTGTTTCCGGAAAGGGCAGAACTTATTCTTGCCCGCGGTAGGGAGTTTGTTTACAGCCGTGAGGTCTGTAATGTGCATTGGCAAAGTGACACTCTGGCAGGAATGACAGTGGGTGCGGCGGCCTTTGCCCGACTGCAAAATGACGCTCTTTATCTCGCTACTATGGCGTCAGCCCAAGCCGAAGCGGAAAAATTATCACCGGTTGCGCCGTCAGCAGACGCCTGTGCACTGGAGGCCCGCGCTATCGCATTAAAGGCTCCCTAACATCTTTACAAGGGGTTAAGGGAACTTAGCTTTATCGGGGGGAGAGTCTTGGTTGCGTCGCGCTAATGCGCTTCGCCGAGTAGGCGTTATAAACGGGGCCCGTTGTTTGAGCCCCAGCTGCTAGCCTAGAGGGTTATTCGCTTCTGGGGCATTATTCAAGTTCCCAAACGCGTACCTGATTGCTTTTAGCTTTCAAATCGACTGACGCGATATGCAAAATTCGGTTGTCATTGTCGTCATCAAAGCCATAGACCTTCAACTTGGTACCGTCTCTCGACCACAGTCCTACGGTGGCACTTTTCTCCAGCCTCCCAGCATCGTTTATCGCTTGCACAGTGCCCGTAAAGTAGCCCTTCGTATTGGCATCGTTGGTGGCGACCATATTGTGTGTCGCATGCACGAGGCCATACTTTCCAGCGTCACCTTCGTAAGTAATGACCATGCCATCTTCGGTCATACTGATATCACTAATGGTTAGTTCTAAGTCAACAAAATCATCGAAGCTTTGATCTTGCGCTGTCACCCATAGTGGCGCTAGGCAAAGCGTTAAAGCCAGTAGTAGTTTATTCATTGTGACGAGTTCCTTGTGTGGGTTGGGACTTATCATGGGCGGCATGTTAGCCGCAGAGCCAGAATAGCCTGAAACGGCAGCTAAAGGCACAAACCCAGGGGCATTTTGGCGCGTGCAGCGAATAAGTAGCTGACCCACATGTTATGAGCTGCCCAGCATTCTTGAACTTAAGGCGGTTAGGGAGCGGGCAGTAAGTCTTTTTCATTTGAGCGGTAACGCTCAAACCACGCAAGAATGCTGTTAACTTTTGCGATGAGGTTTGACGGGCGTTTGTAAATACTGTGGCTAGCACCGGGTATTCTCACCATGAGGGTATCGACGCCCCGATGTTTGAGTGCTTGATAGTACTGTTCAGTTTCACTAATCGGAGTGCGATAATCGAGTTCACCGGTGAGCAGCAAGGTGGGTGTTGAGACATTTCCTACAAGGGAGAGCGGTGATCGATCCCAGTAGCTTTGGATATCCTCCCATGGAGCGGTATCAAACCAGGTCGTGGCGAAGTAATAATTAAGGTCAGCGGTCAGCACGAAGCTTGCCCAGTTGATGACCGGTTTCGCAACGGCAGCTGCTTTAAAACGATCGGTTTTGCCGACAATCCAGGCGGTTAAAACGCCACCCCCAGAACCCCCGGTAACGAACAGCTGCTCGGGATCTATATGGCCGCGCTGTAGTAAATAGTCTATTCCCGCCATCAGGTCATCGTAGTCATACCCCGGATAAGTTAAATCAATACTATTTGCGAAGGCCTCGCCATAGCTCGTACTCCCTCGCGGGTTAGCATAAAACACAATGTATCCGGCCGCCGCATACAGCTGAGCTTCGGTGCTAAAGTTGGGTCCGTAAGCGGTGTGAGGGCCACCATGAATTTCTAGGATTAGCGGGTATGTGCTTGCTGGGTCAAACTCTGGGGGCCTCATCACCCAGCCTTCAATAAGTTTGCCGTCATGCGAGGAGGGCCACGTTACCCTTTGGGTCGAAGCCAGGGTTTTGCTTCCCAATAAATCGTTATTTAGGTCGGTAAGGAACAGTGGTGATTCGTCCGGTTGTACTCTGGCCAGATCGGCTGGTTTTTTGTCACTGCCGATTGTTGCGACGATAGTATCGTCACCATTTATCGAGAATGTTCCACTTGTGTAGGGGCGCCCTATACTGGTACCGCCTAACACCGCGTTCGCCTGACGCTGTTTGCCGCTTAAAGATAGGCTGGCAATCCGCGTCATGCCCTGATCAACGTATTGAATCCAGAGCACCTCGCCAGCTTTAGACCACTGAAAGTCATCGATCGAACGGTCAAAGTCTGAGGTTAACGAGCGACTTTCGCCAGTTTCTAAATTCATGATCATGAGCTGACTGGGGTTATACCCTTGGCGTTGATCCGAAGATGCGAGATAAGCGAGGGACAGGCCGTTAGGTGACACAGCAGGAGAAAATTCTGCTCCTTTTTGGTGGGTGACGGGTTCTAATTTTCCACTTGTTAGGGATATTTTAAAGAGATCACTTTGTCGAGGCTGATACTCGTGGTCATCGCTGTGGTTACCGCTAAAAAAAATGCTTCGACTATCGCGAGCCCAAGCTATCCCTTTCCTCATGGGGTAGTCTGCTGTGGTGAGTTGTCGGGGCGTGCCACCCTGAGCGGGTATGACAAAGAGATGCTTACTGCCAGGGGCAATATTTCCCCCGCCGTCTCGTCGGTAAGTCATGCGATCGATAACAATCGCGGGATCTGCCCAACTGGCGCCTTTAGGCTTTTCCGGCATCGCTCCTAATTGTGGTGCGGGCCCTGGGACTTTTCGGGTGAACGCGATCCACTTTCCGTTGGGTGCCCAGCTAATATCTGAGGGTGCCTCTGCCAGAGTTGTGAGTTTTGCGGTGGCGCCTGTCTCAATCCAGCGAACGTGAAGCTGTGTTTTACCGTCAACTTTGGAGAGGTAGGCGAGGCGATCACCAGAGGGAGACCAACGCGGGGAGGAGTACTGGCCCGGCCCGCTGATAAGGGGTTGATGGTTATTACCCTTCGCGTCTACTTGCCAAATCGCGCGATGGGCTGTGTCGGTCATAATATTCATCGACACACGGACGTAGGCGACCTGCTTTCCGTCAGGGGAGACCTGGGGATCGTCGGCGTACTCAAGCCCAAAGACGTCTCGAGGCTCAAAAATGGCTAGGTTTGAGGCCTGTGTGGGTGTCATTAATACTGCCAAGCATAAGCTCAGCAACGCCACGAAAGGTCTGTAACTCCATGTTTTTGAATAACTTATTGCGGTCGGCATTGACCGCTTCGGCGCTGTCGCAAATAAAAAAAGCATAAAGGCCACTCACTCGTTGTAATAAGGTTGAGTATCTCCGACGCAAATCGTTCATGAAAGCCCTTTTTATTTGGCGCTGTCTCCGGGCAACGCTTTGCCTTCATAATGGAAGGGCAAATGTATAAGGAGTGTATTTATGGGACCGGTCGCAACATTAAAATTTATGGCCACGCTCACTGCACAACTAGGTGATCAAATAGTTGTCGGAGATGGGCCCAAAGGTTCTCGGGTTGTTATTGATGTGCCTTCGGTATCTTTGGTGGGGGATAAGATTAATGCCTCCTTGGCCACTCAAGATGCAGCGGATTGGCTGACCCTAAGTGAGGACGGCAAGCTTGGTGCACTAGATGTGCGAATGACGTTGAAAACAGATGACGATGCGTTCATATACGTTGAGTATCAGGGCCGCGCTAATATGGAGTTGGGGCTTATTGCCACCGCGCCGACCTTCCAAACGAGCCACACAAAGTATCTTTGGTTGAACCGCATTCAGGCTGTCGCTGCTGGTCAGCTTGGTAGCGACGGAAAGCTGGTTTACCAGCTTTATGAGGTGGTAGTCGCTGTCGAGGATTAGTTGTTCAGGAATCGTAGCATTCGGGAACTGCAGATTATGGTTGCGTGTTAGCGTCGATTAATATTTTCTATTGATGGTGCAATTAGGTGCTGCTCAGGCAGTAGCGCTGGATTGACATGCCGTTTTCTACCCGAAAGCGAAGTGGTTTAACGCCGTTCGATTAGCAAATATTTATACCTCCATGCTTTAACAAAAATGACTCTGAGGTTGACTGCCAATGGAAAACTCGCCTTTAACAGCTGCTGAGTTACAAACGCTTTATGGTCAGCCTCGAGAGTTGGTTGCCGAGGCATGGGCTGCTGGACTAGAGGCCACCACACGAGCATTTATTGCGGCGAGCCCTTTTCTCTTGCTGTCCTCTATTAATAGCGAAGGCTTTATAGATATGAGCCCGCGAGGCGGCTCACCGGGCTTCATAAACGTTATCGATGATCACAACATCGAGTTTCTTGATCAGCTGGGTAATCGAAAAATCCATACCTTTCGCAACCTCAGCGACAATAACAAGGTGGGTTTGTGTTTCATGATTCCTGGAGTCAAGGAAGTGTTGCGCGCCTACGGTGTTGCAAAGGTGGTTAATGACTTGGTGACAATTGAGCGTCTAGGCGGCGTGCCCGAAAGGAACAAAGCTGCTGTAAAAATCACGTTACACAAGGTGTTCCCTCATTGTTCAAATGCGTTGAACCTAGCGGGACTGTGGTCGCCAGAAAGCTGGTTGAACGCAAAAGATGAGGGGCTTCCATCGTTGTTAGAAATGGCAAGGAGTCTGGCTGAGTCACGAGGAGATAACGGCTAGGGTGGTGCTTGAGGCTGGATACCGCTTTGTGCGTGGATTTTAACGGTCTGAATTTTCGATGGGTCGGTCGCAAAGATCCGCGGTCAAAAAACCGCGTCGTCACTATTGACGTAGGTAATGTTTTGAATAGAAAGAGAGTCGTATCCGGTGTCGGTTCAAATTTTAGTGGCGTTTCTTCTGTTCCTCGGTATGACGTTCGCGGTCTATTATCGCGTGGGTTTTGCCAATATTTTCAATAGCTACCGTATGTGGTTTCAGCCCGGCTATTGGGTTAACTATAACGTCGTCGAGGCGGTGGCCTGGATAGCAAAGGCGGCGGTTATTCTCCCCGGCTTGATCTGGCAGCAAGAGATTTGGCAGTTGCATTTGATTACGCTGGCAACTTCAGCGCTACTCATTTGGGTGTCCGAACGTAAATTGCTGCCCACTATGGTGGCCTTCAACACTCTCTGGATAGGCTTATCTAGTGTGGTGATTGTCAGAAATATTGTTTGAGCTGAAGGCCCGAAAGTCTATTTTTTATCGCTGCAAATTCGGGTAGTGCCTCGGGATAATGCCTCTAGGCTGCCTTTAAAACGATTCTTTATAAGGGCGCAGATCTAACTCTTGGGTCCATGCTGAGCGGCCCTGGGCGTGCAGCGCCATATAGGCATCGGCAATTTCTTCTAGTTTTAAAGCACCGTCCTCCCCGAGGCCATTAATGTATTCTGGAAATCGAGTGCGTACCTTTTCGCCTTCAACAACACCGTCAATCAGCACATGAGCAACGTGAATACCCTGAGGACCAAATTCTCTGGCAATCGATTGCGTGAGCATTCTTAAAGCGCCTTTTCCGGCTGCAAATGCAGAAAACCCAGCCTTGCCGCGAAGGCTTGCGCTAGCACCGGTAAATAGCAGAGTTTGCCTCTGGACGATATTTTGCTGCTGGAGCATAAGTTTGAGTACCTGCTGAGACACCATAAATGCACCGAGACAGGTGACTCGCCATAAATCCTCAAAGACTGCTGGCGTAACGTCCAGAAAAGCTTCGGGTCGATTGTTGCCCGCGTTGTAAATAGCTAGCTCAAGAGGGTAGCCGCTGCTGGCTACCTGACGCATTGCCGCTATGATTTGGCTTTCAGCGGTTACGTCAGCCACCAAAGGTTCGGCCGAGCCGCCCTCCGCAATAATACTTGCCACAATGGCGCTCAACTTTGCAGGGCTGCGCCCATTGACGAACACATGAAAGCCGTCCCGAGCTGCTCTGCAGCAGAGCTCTGCTCCAACACCCTCGCGAGGCCCTACTCCAAATATAACAGCTGCTTTCTTATGCATAGCTCAGTTCGCAGTGGTTGGTGGCATGGCGTTTTCTGCGGTTGTGTAATGCATCACACGCAGTTCCTCATGGCCTGCGAGAATGTCTGCGATACCGCCACACCACTCACCGACCTCACTCATATTGGGGGTTTTTCGAGTCCAATTTTCTGTATTCATACGTTGCTGAAGCGCTACGGCGATCCAGCAGTGCACATAGGTCGTGGGATGAACGACATCCCAAAAAACGGCGCGCTCAACGTTATTACAAACAAAAGACGCATCAGTTTCACCTAGATACCCGCCTGTGTAGCAGCGTGAAAGGATTACTTTCGAGGTCTTATCGTCTTCTGACTCAAGTGGAGTCGCGAGCTCATTAACATCGAAGTCAGAATATTGCTTAATATCGAAATGAGGGTAGCTATCGTAATTCAGGATGTCGTCGAATAACGTGTGCGCATCAAATAAAAGGAAGCTTATATCGCTGTATTCATCCTCCAGCCGTGCAACCATCTCAGCCAGTAGCTGGTTGTGAAGGTGTGTCAGGTCAGAGAGTTTATTCGCGAGCATGATTCGTCGTTCTGTTTCGCTAAGACTCGATTCCGCAGCATAGGTGGTATTTTCCAAAACAATGGGCGAAAGCCCTAGGTCGGGAAGGTTACCGACTAAGATACGGCGAGCATCTAAGGCCACTAGGCTTCTGATTTGTTGCTCCAAGCCATTGATAACCGTTGCCACAACTTTGGGATAACCCTCAGGAGAATCAAGTCGATCGAGTAATGTTTCAATGGCTCCGCTGAAAGGTTCTTTTGCAATGTAATCATTGGCTCCGCCCCAGATCATGACGGCAGTCTTCTCAGGCTGCGATAGGCTGTCGCCGTTCATGAAAGACTCTTTGAATACTTCGATTTGTTGTGCTGTTGTACCACTCACAAAAAATTGACCGCCATCCATAATGCGCTGTTTCAGCGTGACCTTCGGAATGGTCGCTTTGCCTGTTACCGATGCTCCTCCTACTGAATGATTGCCAATGGCTAGATAGCTCAGTGACCCGATATAGTCAGGCCAAGCAGGGCCGTTGGAAAATCTACCAATCCAGTAGGGCGCTGTTGGGAAAACGCGAAGCCGCGCTTTCATGTTGCCTGTGTCGGAGAGGCTGTCTCCAAAAATAATGAGGCGCGAAATGCTGGCGCCTTGGTCTTCAGGATATTGAATTGCAACGTTGATCTTTTCTTTGGGGCGAAACGCCATGATACGGGCAATTTCGTTGGCTTTTTCGCGAGACGCTTTCGTTAACGCCCGGATACAGCCCATGCGCAGTTCGTGTGCGGTTGGTTGTGTTGGCCCCAGATGTAGGAATCCATCTTCAAGGTCACCCCGAAGCTCAAAAGGCTCGTTGTTGGTATCAAGCCCTACCAACCACAAAGGCTTCTTTACCCCTTCATTGAGCTTTTCTGGAGTTGGACGATGGGAGCTTGCGGTCTCACAATGCACCTGCCAGCTTTCTTTGCTCGACACCTTTTCGGGCGCCGGTTCATTGAATATCTGGGTACAGCCGGCAAGAGCAAGTGCTAGCGGCAGCGTAAATGCTGATTTACTGAGTAGCCTTGAAACACGGCTCAAATAGAGAGGGCGTGCAGAGGTAGTCATTGGTGCTGGAACGGTTTTTGAGTAATCCATGACGTCTACATCTCTAAGTTTCATAATCTTGTCCGTCTAGACATTGCTATACAAGCCATGCAGCCATTGGAGCATGATTTCGCTGCTAATAAAGGAGCAGCTTTCCTAAAGAGCTGCCAGTTTATACGCTACATGCCAGCTAAGCCGACAAATTTGCGGCGCTTGGACTAATTTTTCTAGCGGCACTTTTCTTAAAGCGCGTTCCGTGCCCCAAAACCGAGTAAGGACCTGTGCTAGTTGCACCTGTGTGGCCTCTTATATCGTAGCTTTACGTCTCCATCATGAAAACTGATAAATGACATTCGACGACACTAAACGGCTACTGCGTCGTGATTAAGCGACAAAATTCCGGCGGATTGGGTTTATAGTATCCAAAATTACAGAAGAGCACTTTTTATGCGCGTATTGACGTCAATTTTTTTAACAGCCCTGTTGTCGCTTTCAGGAGCAATGGCTGCAAGCCAAAATAAGACGAACACGACAGAGATTTTGGGCCTTTATCAGAGCTGGCGAGATGCTGTAGAGAGTGCGAACATCGACGGCTATATTGCAGTCCTTCATGCAGACATCAGCTTACGGCCCCCGGGTGCCCAAGGGCTCGATGGTCGTGATAATTATTCGGCGTTTCTCGATCCTGTATTTGATTCGGCGAGTTACGAAATTCAGATTGACAATGCCCCTTCGGTCACCTTTTTAGGTGACGCTGCGATCGTCGAGTATGACTACACGATTTATCGTCGCGCCCATGTAGATTCAACAGTCGACCTACCCCCCGGTGCTATCGCAATTGCTAAAACCAGTGCCCATTACATCGACGTGGTGGCTCGTGACAGCAGTGGCAACTGGAAAGTTAGGCTGCATAGCTGGCAGGATTGGCCCTCAGAAATTTGAGATTGGTTTTCGGTAGCCGTTAACGTGAACCGGCGCTTGCACGGTTTTTCTGTACGGCGACTAACCCTGTCAACCAGTAGGGGATGGGGTTGTGGAGTTGAGTCATGACATTGAGTACTGAACTTGTGGCGGACAGGTAGCATGGGCGTGGAGTTACTGATTGTCGGCGGTTCGTCCGAACCTTGGGTTGAGTTGGTTGCCGCTTTGGGTAAGGAAAAAATGGCGGTTGGCATTGTTGAGCCCGGTCAGGCCATCGATAGCTCATCGGTGCGTATTCTCGTGGGCGCTCCCCCTGATTTAGCGTCTAGAATTTCTCACTGCCCGAATCTTCAGTGGGTACAAAGTACTTGGGCAGGAGTAGATGCACTAAGCGGGTTCGTTCCATCTGATGTTCAGGTTACCCCCCTAAAAGGCGTCTTCGGGCAGGTAATGAGTGAGTTTGTTTTGGGGTGGCTGCTGGCTTTAGAGCGAAACATCATTAAGCGGGCCAACGCTAAGCACTGGATACCAGATTGTGAAACCAGCGTTTCCGGCAAGCGGCTGGGTATCATGGGTGCAGGAGCCATAGGAAGTGCAGTTGCCAAGCAGGCAAGCCACTTTGGCATAGTCGTAACCGGGCTTAACTCCGGGGGACAAACTGCTGCGGGTTTTTCGACCTGCTATCCCAGTAAAGATCGATTAGATTTTGCTCAGGGGCTTGATTATCTCGTAAGCCTATTACCCAGCACATCCGCGACTGACGGTATTGTTGACGCTGCGTTATTAGCGCGGATGAATTCCGGTGGAATTTTCATCAATGCTGGACGTGGTAATGCCGTCTGTGATGCTGATCTGATTAATGCATTGGAGAGCGGTGCATTACGTTACGCGGTGCTCGATGTGTTTACAGAGGAACCTCTTGCCGCTACCGATGCGCTGTGGAATGTGCCGGGCCTCTTTATTACATCACATACTGCGGCGCCAACCCCCTCTGCAGCGATCCCTGAGATCTTTGCACGCAACCTTAAGTCATTTTTGGCCGGCGAGCCCTTAGCGGACGCTATGCATTTAGAGCGCGGTTATTAGCAGTCGTGAATGTTCGATGAAGCAAAAGCGCTTGAGTATTGTGTTTAGCCAACTCCTTGCATGGTCAAATTTTGCACTTGTGATGGCGGCGGGTTTCAAATTTTTGCCCCTTTTATACTCTTTGCATCATGGCCTTGATCTGCAGTATTTGCCCTCTACAGATCCTCGCCATATGGAGCGCGCATGGGCTCTTGATCTAGTCTCGGATACCGGATTTTTATTGCTAGTTTGGTTTCTCATAAGCCAAATAAATCTTGTTTTGGTAGGAGATCGACGTTTGAGACCATGGCGCAGAGCTCCAGGGATCGGTCCGGGAAAGCGGATCTCAGAGTAGCCGCTGCATTTTGACGTCGCTCAGACAGAGCGTCTGATTTTTTTAGAAGGCGGCGCATTTGGCCATGATCTAGGGGTTGCGGGGGCTCGTGAAAACAAGTATCCCTATAGCCCCCCAATTTTGAATGTTTATTTTATGCAAAACGTTAGCGACCAGGTGGTGGTTGATACTGGCAAGAGTCGGCCCCAATTCCCTGCTGTCTATCCAACCCTAGGAGGGTTTCAGCTCGATAACCCATCCTCTTGGACTAAAGGCCAGCCTTTTGATTTATTCCGTGATATGCGCGAGCAAGCGCCTGTTATGTGGTCACCATCCATGCGCAAAGGCATGTCGGGTTTCTGGTCAATAACCCGCTATAACGATATTAAACAGGTGGAGCTGGCACCCGATGTTTTCTCATCTCAGCGTGGATCTATGCACCTTGCGATGCCTGATCGCAGCGAATGGAAGCCGCGGCAGCTGATTGATGCCTCGCTAAACAGTTTGATCAACCTAGATTCGGCGGTTCACATAAATCTTCGCACACAGCACGCGCCTTTTTTCTTTCCAAAGTATGTGGAGACGCTTAAAGAGAGGGTGGGTCAAAAGGTTGATTCACTGCTAGATGAAATGGAGCGTCGGGGTCCTGTTGTCGATTTTGCGAAAGTCTTTTCCCATGAGCTACCCATGTACACACTGTGTGAGATGCTGGGGATTGATGAGTCTGATCGCCCCAGAGTGATCAAATGGATGCATTACTTAGAGTCTGCAGCCCAATACCTCACCAACCCCCTTCAGGCATTTCTGTCCGAGCCCACTCTGCCATTTCGATTCAACGCGGTCCTTCGCGAAATGTTCGAGTACGGGAAGACAGTTATGGACGATCGTAGGCGGCACCCTCGAGAGGATTTATTAACCCTCATTGCACATGCCGAAATTGACGGGGAACCCCTTTCTCAGGAATACCTAGATGGTTCCTGGCTTTTGATTATCTTTGCAGGGAACGATACGACCCGCAATTCACTATCGGGTACGATGCGGCTTATGACAGAGTTTCCTGAGCAACGTCAGATGGTTATTGATGAGCCGGGGTTGATCCCTAAAATGACCCATGAAGCACTGCGGTTGGTCTCGCCGGTGATCACCATGCGTCGAACGGCAACGCAAGAAGCGGAAATCGGCGAGCAACGTATTGCCGAGAATGAGAAGGTTATCATGTGGTACGGCGCGGCCAATCGTGATCCTGAGGTTTTTCCTGAGCCTGAAAAATTTGATATGCACCGCCCTAATGTAGAAAAGCATCTAGCTTTCGGTCACGGAGTCCATCGATGTCTTGGGAACCGGATCGCGCAAATGCAGTTAAATATTGCCTACGAGCGCATCTTTGACCGCTTTCCTGATATTCAGTGGACAGGGAAGCAGAAGATTGCACCTGTGGTGTTGGTTCACGCGATCTCCAGCCTCAAGGTGAATTTAAAAGGAAAGCGTAAGAATTAATGGCTTCTCAAATGATCTTCAGTGGGTTGTGAGTGACGCCTTAAACGGTTGTCAGTTAGGTACAAGCGAGCAGTTGGTGCTGAGGGGCGGTTTCATGACGCAGTATCAAGAGGATGAGTTATGACTTCAGGTATTTCAGTTGATCTCAACGGTAAAGTGGCCCTGGTAACGGGTGCGAGCTCAGGTATTGGTGCTGCAGTGGCTAAAGCCTTTGCGCGTAATGGCGCATCCGTTTACGTGAATTACCCCAATGACGCTCAGGCTGCAGCTGCAGAAGCAGTGGTGGCAGAGATAAAAGCTAACGGTGGAGCGGCGCAGACCATAGCCGCAGACGTCGGTGATGAGTCACAGGTTGCGCATATGTTTCAAGTGATTACCCAGATGGCGGAGCGCCTGGATATCTTGGTGAATAACGCGGGCATCGCCCATTCAAGTCCTGTAGAAAACTTGGCTTTAAGCGATTTTCAACGCGTAATGAATGTGCACGTTACAGGGACATTTTTATGCAGCAAAGCCGCAATCCAAATGATGTACGCTCAAGAGCACGGCTGTATTATTAACACCGCGTCTCAACTTGCTTACATTGGCGCCCCGGCGTTTTCACATTACACCGCTGCTAAGGGTGCGATCCTGTCTTTTACCCGCAGTCTTGCGCTTGAAGTGGGTAGTCGAAATATCCCCGTCAATGCGGTAGCCCCCGGTGCGACGATGACGCCAATTCTCGAAGATGTGCCCAATGAGGTTTTGGACGTTATTAAGTCCAATATCCCTGCTGGAAAGATTGCCGATGTAGACGACATTGTCGGCGCCTACCTGTTTTTAGCGAGCGATGCTGCACGTCACTTTAGAGGGCAGTGCATAAGCCCCAATGGTGGCGATGCGTTTCTTTAAGCATTATTCGTCCACCCGTTCGCTTTACGGTCTTTGTCCAACCGCCTGCACGCGGTCGTAGAAAAAGGTTGTTAACTGTTGCCGGTTGCTTAAGTGCTGGTAATCCTCTGGAACCACCGGTACGCCAATATCGACCTTCACAGCGCTGTTAAAGCGTCGCAGGGCCTCCCGCATAAGCATGGCCATGCGCAGCGGTTGTGCGATGTGCGATGCAACGTGAAAAGAGCGGCTGTTATGGCCATGAAAATATACCGGAACGACCGTAGGTGTGTGTTGCCGAATCAATTTTGCCGCAAAGGTTGTCCAAGGGCTTTCCTTTACGGTGCCAAATCCCAGTCTGCTCGCTGTCGAGACGGTGCCGGAGGGAAACAGAATCAGGGGTATACCATCACTTAACGACTCTCCGGCGAGTTGCTTGGTACGGACGTTGCGCCGCTCAGCCGCACGACTACCACTGAAATCGATGGGTAGAAAATGTTGTGCGAGGTCTCTGTCTTGGCATAGCAGCGAATTAATGACGACGCGGAAGTTGCTCGCTACCTTTAGTGCAATGTTGCACATAACAAGACCATCCACTATGCCAAAAGGGTGGTTGGCTAAAAAAAGTAATGGGCGTCCTGGACGAATCTGTTCAAGGGGAGAAAAGTCAGTGCGGAGCTCGATACCACTGCGCAGCAAAGCCTCCTGAAAAAACACTTGTGAGCTCAAACCTTGAGCTTTAAGCGCAAAATAATGTGCTTCAAGGCGTCGTCTTCCCAGGCCACGTTCAATCGATCGAGTGACCTGTCGGCTTACCCAGGGCTGATCGCTGGAAGCATAGGAAAGACCTGGCTGTTCTCGAAGATAATGTTCAAATTGCGGGTCAATCATTGCGAGTCAATACTAGTGGTTTGCAGACCTTGATAATGGCGCTGCTGAAGGTTGCCATCTGATTACGGCGGCCATTTGTTGACGTATATCAGCCGGCCTTATGGGTGCGGTAGTTGTTATCGGTAGTCTATGTTGCTCCCAACACATGAGGAATACAACTCTCACTAAATGCCCGAGTCGCTAGATGAAATGCCCTAACGGTAGCGCTATCTGACTGGCGACTTGGCTCGTAACCCTAGGGCGTTACTGGGAGGGCTTGCGCGATAAAGCTGACAGCCGGTGTGCGGCAAAAAAGCCCACAATACTACTGGCCCCAAAAAGCGCGTAATAGACCTGATATCCCGTTTGACCTGACCAACGTTCCATACACCATGATTGGACCACAGGGACATAAATATCGGGGGTGTAGGCGATCAGGCTAATCATGCCAACAGCGAGGCCTCGGGTGCTTGCGGAGACGTTGCAGCTGTCCAGAGTGGCCCAGAAGATGCCGCGTACACCGTAAGACAGTACGCCGATCAACATGACCATTGGGAATAGGATAGCGACGGCGGTGGTTGCAGGTAGCAGTGGTAAGGAGGCTAAGGCAGCACCACTCAAAAGCATGAGCACGGCTAAAAATTTGACGACATGAAAATAGTCGCCGATGAAGCCAGCGAGAACGCCACCAATGGGACGCATCCAAAGGCGCGCGAGGGTAATCGACCCTACCGTGACTGCGCTAAGTTCAAACACCGACTCAAGAAGCCCTGCCAGAGAGTAGGTAACCCAGAACATTTGATATCCGATCAGAATGGTAATAGCGGCAAGCCAGATACTAGGATTTCGAATCAGAATAACGAAATCACTGAGCAAGCCTGAACCGGAAGGTTTGTCGGTTTTCTCGACGGACTCTTCCGGGGAGTTATGAAGTACCCAAACGATGATGGGGGCCATGACGAGTGCAGCGCATGCATAAAACTGCACTACCGCAATTAACGCGACATCTTTTGCCGCGCTCACGGACTCGAGTAAGTAAGCAAAAATAGCAAGGCCGATTGTGGCGAGCATTGCTTCTACGATGCCCCTGCCGCTTTCAAGAATACCGAAAAATCGGCCTTGTTGATCATGAGGTGCGAGTAATGAGGTGCTCTTAATCAAGGCGCCCCAAAGTGTCAGTCCACTGGTGATTCCCCAGCCAATATAAATAAGTTTAATTTCAGCAAAACTGGGCACAGTGCTGAGCCATAAAGCCAACAGACCGGTGCCGGCCATTGAGCTTCCCAGAAGCCATTTAGAGCTGAAGCGGTCTGAAAGCCAGCCGCTGGGAAGGTAGGTTAAGAAGAACATAATGCCCAGTAACGAGTGGCACTCACTGAGTTGCTCTAAAGTGATCCCGTAGGCTTCGAGCATCGATCCTTCAAAATTTTGCCGCATGTACACCACGGGGTAAATGGAGCCAGAGGCAATGATCAAAATAAACAGCTGAAAGTAACGCTGGCGCATTGAGGGAGTTGTCGTCTCGATGGTTGGCTCCTTGATTACCAAAGGTTGTAAAGTGCTGATCCAATAAAAGTGCCCAAGGCATAACCTAGTACGCCGACCAGAACTCCGGGGGTAACTTGATCGCGCCAGCCTTTAGCCGCCGCCATGGCAGGTGCTGTGGTGGCGCCTAGAATAGCCGCATTCGAGGCGGTCAAAAGCTCAGGTAAGGTCAGTCGGGTGACGGCTCCAATAAAAAGCAATGTGGCCAAGTGCACCGATAGCAATATCAAGACGACAACGATGAGTGTGGGTGCAACGCTAACCATGGCTGTAAGGTTGGCGCCCGCTGCTATGGCTGCAAAGAAGGCAAACGACAGGGCAACACCCAGCTCAAATGCCCCGGCCAACCACTCACGTATGGCGGGGACTAAGGTTGCTAGCACCAGGGTGAGTATTGTCAATGTGACGTAGCGATAGCTTACAGCGTTGAGATAGGCCACTAGCCCGTCACTAATAGCCACTAGAGCTGCAGCACAGGCTATCGCGAGGCACAGTGACCGGGCGGTTACCTGTGGCGGTGCCGCTTCAGGAGCTGTTGTGGGTTGAGGCGTTGTTGGGTGCGCTGGAAAAAAGCGCGCAAGCCTAGTGACTCCGGGTAGCAGGGCAATCAGGCTGAGATAAACGGCACTAAAGAGATTGTCTGCAGCGGTGGCCGCGGAAAAAAATGAACGATCCTGATTCAAACCGGTCATTTCCCCCAGCGCGGCGTAGTTGACCGAGCCGCCAATATACGTCGACGCAAATAACCCCACGATTGCTGCTTCGCGGTCGGATGCGGGCAGTGGCGCCCCTGAACCTAAAGTGCTGAGGTCCAATAGTGTTGCGGCCACGACGATGCCGGCAACCGTACCGATAGTAGCCACTAGAAAAGCCAGGGTTGTCCTTGATGCCTCTCGCCAAAGACGACGCAAGTCAGCTTGAAATAGAAACAGCGGGATAAGCATGGGAACTAAAAAGGTAAATATAAAGTCATAAGTCGGTGCACTGTGGGGAATGATCCCCAGATTCGCGGCCACAATAGCAGCGAGAATCACCATCACAGTTCCTGTTAACTGACGACCCAGTCGCGTTCTTTCCAGCAAAAATGATGCTCCGGCAAGAACCATAATTGCGGCAAAGATACCGAGGTGATTTTCTGGATTAATTGCTAACATTCAAGCTTCCAGCTCTAGAAGACGTTAAGCTAGCACGTCAGCAGCATTACGTCGCCCAAGGTTACCATAATGGCTATTTTTCATTCCTGCGCCCTTTCGGGAAAGGGTAGCTCCCCGTTATGAAAGAGACGATCCCCGTTGCCTCTTGTGAGGCACTTGTTCAGTTAAAAACTGCGTTGCGAAAGAATAGGCGGGATGCCCACCATCGCTATTTTCAAATAGCGACAGTGACTCCCGAGGGCCAGCCTAAAAATCGGACAGTAGTGTTTCGGGGTTTTGGCGCCGATGACACGTCGCTTCTCGTTATTACAGATAGCCGCAGTGAGAAGATTGTTGAACTGGAGCAAAACGCCTCGGCCGAGATCGCCTGGTATTTTACGCGGACACGAGAGCAGTTCAGAATTTCAGCACTGACAACATGCGTGGATTACCGGTGTCACTCAATGGAAGACTCGGCACTGCGTGACCAGGTTTGGCAGCAACTGTCTGAAGCTGCACGGGCTCAGTTTTTTTGGCCTGGCCCCGGGCTGCCTTTGGATACCGGCACCACAGCGGCGGTTACCGACGCGGCACCTGACACCTTCGCGCTGCTAAAGTTGAGCCCAGTTGCGATCGATCATTTGGTGTTGAGCAAAGTGCAGACCCGCAGGCGCAGCCAGTTGCAAGATGGACGTTGGCACGAGCATTGGGTTAACCCTTGATCTTCGCTTGTAGGGGGCATCAGTGACGCACCAAGAGACGCTGCAAGAGACGCTGCAACTCGCGGCGCAAAAGTTAAAGGCGGGGGCCCCCGAGGAGGCGCTCGCGGTTCTAGAGCCTCAGCGCGACCTATGTGCTCACGCCGCTGATTTCTGGCAGCTTTTGGCTCTGGCTCACAAAGGAATGGGGGACAGCGCCGCGGCGGAGGCGGCGTTTACCAGCAGTATAGCGATTGACCCGCAACCCCATGTGCTCACGAACTTGGCCAATCTTCATCGAAGCCTTCGTCAGGCAGAGACAGCACTGGCGTATTACGATCAGGCGCTGGCATTGGCGCCGGATCATTTGCCAGCACAGATCAATCGGGCGAGGGCCTTGCTTGACCTCAACCGCTACAGTGACGCGCGCCTCGCCTTTCAAACAATCCTGCAAGCGAACCCAGATCATCGCAATGCCACCCTCGGTCTTGCTCAAGCATCGCAACAACTAGGCGAGCAAGAACAGGCACTAGGATTATTTCAATCCGTGCTCGACGGAGATCCTACTAACACAGTGGCCCTCAACGGTATGGGAATATCGTTGAAAACTCTGGGTTACATAGACGACGCAGTAAATTATTTGCAAGCCGGTGCTCAACAGGCGCCCGAGTCTCCCGAGCTTTATACGAACCTTGCTAGTGCCCTCGCTCAAGCCGATAGGGAGGATGAAGCAGTGGCCGCGTATAGCCGTGCACTTGAGCTCAGTCCTTATGATGTAGATCTGCACGACTGGTTCAATGGTTATCTTGGCGTTATCGCGCACCCCCAATATTTAGACTCTTATCGTGGTGCCCTTGAGCAACAGCCGAACAACGTGGGGTTAGCCACGGCACTTGCCCGGAAGTTACTTCTAAGCGGCCGAGGCCCTGAAGCGCAATCGGTTCTTGAAGCTGCGAGATCAGCGGGAGGAGATCGTCCCTCACTCGAGACAGACTTAAGTTACGTCTATCGCGAGCAGGGATTTTTTAACGAGGCGCTTGTGTCCGCTAGGTCTGCGGCACGGCTTGCGCCGCAGCACCCCGATGTTCAGCGAGAGTTGGCGACCGCGCTAATGGCATCGGGAGAGGGTTATGGAGAGGCGCTGGAGATTTTGGATACACTGCTGCGGTCTTACCCGGTGGATCAGGGACTATGGGCTTTGTGTGCCACGGCATTGCGGTACACCGATAACACCGAGCGGTACAAGCGCTTAATCGATTACGATCGTTTGGTGCAGGTTCGAACAGTTAATGCCCCCGATGAATTTGAGAGCCTAAAGGCATTTATTGTCTACCTTCAGGACTCTCTCAACCTTCTGCACACCACTCAACGTCATCCTGTTGAACAGTCGGCGGTGAATGGCACGCAAACCCTCGACGACTTATTTAGCCGTCGCCATCACAGTATTGATGTATTGAAACAGGCCCTAGAAGCTCAGCTGTACTCGGTACTCGAAAACCTTCCGGCGGATGATGCGCATCCCCTTATGAGTCGAAGTACAGGAGGTTTACGTTTCTCGGACTCCTGGTCGATTAAGCTCCGTGATCAGGGTTTCCATAAAAACCATTTTCACTCACAGGGCTGGCTGTCGAGTGCTTTTTATCTCAGGGTGCCGGACTCCATTAACTACAGTGCAGCCGAGGGCTGGATAAAATTTGGTGAGCCAGGGTTTAGAGCTCGCGAGCCGCTATCGGCGGAGTACTGGATTCTTCCCAGGGAAGGTGCGCTGGTCGTATTTCCTTCCTATCTTTGGCATGGTACCGAGCCACTTAGCCAAACTCGCGAACGCATGAGCGTGGGCTACGATATTTTGCCGAGGTAATCAAAACTGGCCACTATTTTTCGCTGCCCTTGCTCTCGCTGAGAGACATGTTGCGACCGCTATGAAATGCGCCGTTCGATGCCTTGCCAGTAGGGCTCGCGTAAGGTCGTTTTTAATATTTTTCCTGACGGATTCCTGGGAAGTGCCGGGATGCACTCAACGCGACGTGGAATCTTAAACCCCGCTAGCTTGTCCCGGCAAAACGCGATGACGTCATCGGCATCGATCATGTGGTCGGGTTGCAGTGCAAAGATCGCGAGGAGTGCTTCGCCGTAGGTTTCATCAGGAATACCAATGACGGCAACCTCAATGACACCCGGAATTCCCGAGAGCACGTTTTCGACTTCCACGGGGTACACGTTTTCACCTCCGGTCACCACCATGTCTTTAAGACGATCACGGAGGTAAATGTACCCCTCCTCATCAATAGTTCCCGCGTCTCCCGTCATAACCCAGCCATCGACTAGGGTTTCAGCTGTGGCTTGCGGGCGATTGAAGTACTCCAACATGTTGCTGGCAGACCGTAAGCAGATTTCCCCTGTTTGATTAGACCCCAGCTCAACGCCCTCGGTATCAACAATTTTAACTTCATTTCCGGGGCAGGCTTTGCCGCAGGAAGTCAGTAGATGAGGGGATCCGGCGATGGCTTTATCATGATCCTCGGGTGATAGCGCAATGACTGTTCCCGATGTTTCAGTCATACCGTAGACCTGACTAAAGCGGCTATCAAAGACCTCTAGAGCTTCCTCTAACAGAGTTGCACTGATGGGTGATGCTCCATAGGCAATATTTTCTAACGAGCTAAAGTCGTAATCGCGAACGTTTGGTACGAGTTTCACAATAGCTTGAATCATCGCAGGAACCATAAACATCGAGGTCACGCTTTGTGCCTGAATCGTCTCGACCACGCGCAGCGGGTCAAAAGCTTCATGCAAAATATTGTGAGCGCCATAGGCGAGACCGATATAGGCGACGCCAGTACCGCCAATATGAAAGAGCGGGGCGACCACCAAATTGATGGTGTCGGCATTGTAGGCACCGTCGTTGGCGATACCCATCATTTGCGTCAACGATAAAATATTGCGATGACTCAGTACCGCGCCTTTGGGTTTGCCGGTGGTTCCGCTGGTGTAGAGCTGCAGGGCAGGGCTATGTTCGTCGACTTGGCCGATTTCGCGATAGGGTTCAACTTCTTGGTTAATCGCTGTAGTCAGCATTAGGAAAGCATCGCTTCGATTGGCAATAAGCCGGGTGGGCAGCTCACGAATAGCGATGGTTTGGGTGATTGTTTCATCAATGCTGTCGTCGGTAACAAAAAGAATATCGACCTGAGCATCATCGAGGACAAACGCGAGTTCCGCGGGTGCGAGTCGAAAGTTGATCGAGACTGTGACGGCACCTATGCGGCTGGCTCCCAAGAGTATTGCGAAATAAGCTGCCGAGTTAAGCCCGAGCACGCCGATTCGGTCTTCTCTTTTGACACCAGCTTCAAGAAGTAGGCGGGCTATTGTGTGCGACCGCTCAACCAATGTTCTGTAATCCCACTCAAAGTCATGGCCGTTTAGCGCTGCATGAGTTGGGCGCCGCTCGGCGTGGTAGTCGATAGGTTGGTGTAGCAGCATGGTGGCCTCGCGATTGCTTTAGCGGTGCTGAGGGCAATGAACGTTGTCAAAGCCTCTCGCCGTCGTATTTATCTGAGACCTTAGGCTACTACCGACAGGTGACGCAAGGCACTATTGATAGGGGCGTACTAGCGCCAACCGAGTATCTGATTGGGGTACTGCCATTTCGCGACCTAATCGCCCAGTCATTTTATGAGCGATTGCCTGCCAAGGCTTAAGTAGGCCGCATCGTCGCTTGTTATTAGGCGTTGCGTCTGTGTACGGCTAGAGCGTGAAAATGCCCTTCAGAGATTTTGTCGTGAGCATAACCATGGCTGGCGATCGCCAATTTTAAGGCCGAGCAGTAATTGTTGCTCTTGCTGCCGACCTTGATGGTGATTCAAGGAAGAGGGTTCACGCTATCCCACACGTAAATGAGTTCTGATGAGCAATCCTCGACATCTGCCATGATAGGCGCGCCATTATCAGGGTCAGTGATGTAGGGCGAAGTGTGCTGTGCGCTGTCTTCGACCCTTTGCGCGCAAGCGGTACCGTTGTAAAAGGCTCTACCGTAAGCTGAGAGGTCGTCGTTTGCTTCAAGAGAGCCTGCAGAGGAATGGGACTGTCGGTAAGGGCCTGGTCGCGCTGTTGCATCGTCAGACGAAGTGGTGACGGCATCCCACACGCCATTGTTGTTCCAATCTACGAAGAACTCACCCATTTCATGGGTTGCACTCCCATTGGCATCAAGAAAGGGCTCTCCGTTAGCTTCCAAGCTAAGCTCCCGCTTACGGGGAGCGCCACATGTCCTCGGATCAGCAGCAAGGTGACAATTTACCGCATCAAAATAGGCGTTACCGTTGCGGTCGATGAAGTCTTCCTCACCCAGCGCATATCCCATTACTTTAATCGATGATCCATCCCCGCATTGTCTGGGATTGGTCGGATTCAAATCGCTAGCGCGCCACTGCACGGAACAGCGTCCAAAGCCATCTTCACCGAGGCGGCATGAACTTTCTTCGCCACTGTTGAGCCCAGTTACAGAGCCACAATTTGTAGCGAAATTAACAGCCGTACCATCAACTGCTGGATTGCCGAAGCGATCAAAGCTAGACACGCTCAGCACTTTGCAGAGATCAAAGCTTGAGCCGCAGGCTGTTTGATCGGCGGAGACTCGCAGGTTAAAACGGCTACTCACTGGCACGCCAGAGGAAACCGCTAGTTCAGAAGAAAGCGTTCCAAGCCCAGCATTCTGAGACCCAAGGATACGAGCTTCGACCCGGATAGAGGTAGGTATAACTCCCGAATTGACGATGGCGACGACGTTGCCATCGGCGTCGGCTGTCCCAGTAACGGACTCGAGTGCTGCGCCGCCACTTTCCGCTGACAGATTAAAAGTTACAGTTTCTCCTGATACCGCCCTGCCTGAACGATCAGAGACTCTGAACATCACCGCCGATTGCTCAGGGCGCCCGTTGTCATCGCCGGCGCCTTTTAGCGCTATCGTCTCAGGAGTGGTGCTGGTAAATGTAATCTTGCTGGGGTCTACACCGCCACGGCCTTGAAGGTTGGTGCGCATCATCACTGAAATAATATCCTCATAGATGTTGCCATCCACGTCGGTAAAGCTTGCCGTCAAAAATCCCGCCCCTTCGGTACCGTCACCAAATAACTCAAACTTGGCAAATTCACTAGCCGTGGTGAGTGCTGTACCGGTCTCTGGGGTGATGATCCCCACGTCACTGGTTAGAGTGACTAAGAGCGCCGTGGTTTGCTGCTCAATATTGCTCGCTCTAACCCTCACGAGTACATCGACACCCGACTCATTGAAGATGACGCCGGAGCTTGGGTCGGTAATCTTGATTTCATAAATGGGGGTACCTTCACTTGCAGTAATGTTGAGATTATTCGTGAAGGTATTGCCTTGCCCCGACGTATAGCTGGCAGTGACTGTGCCAGCGCCTTGGGCATTTTTGTACTGCAGGGTAAAGGTGGCATCGCCCAAGCTATCGGTAATCGCCGAGCCGTTAGAGGGCGATATGTCAGCAATGTCACTCGTGAGTGAAACGATCTCCCCCGATACGGGTGATCCAGATGCTGAACCCGAGCGCAGATTGACCGTCACAGTGACCGGGTTGGATAGCGTTAATGATGAAGAGCTGCTTGTCATAGCCAAGAAAAACAGATCGTCCTCTCTGACCTGCGCTTCAATATTAGCAGTAGTCTGCAGGTCGCCTTGGGCTGTTGCGTAGCTAGCGGTTAAGACTCCTGCCCCTACTGAGCCATCAAACCCAAGGGTGAATTCTGCAATGCCATCCTCGGTAAGTGTTGAGCCGTTGCCAGGGGCGATGGTGCCCAGTGTGGAGGTTAGGGTAATGACTTCGTCGTCGATGGCTTGCGTGGCACCTTCTAGGTCGGTAACAGCCACGCGAACGGTGAGAGGGCTGCCCTCAGAAAGGACATTGCTAGTGTCCCCGTTACTGTCGAGCAGTGTTATTGCGAGTGCGTTTTCGGATGCAGCTGACGTTGCTTCCACAACTGCGGTTTCAATGAGAGAGATATCGTTGTTGTTGAAGCTGGCCGTGACGGTTCCGGCGCCTATGGTGTTGCTGAACTCAAGCGTAAAGTCTGCAACGCCTGCAGCATCGGTCAGGCTACTGCCGTTAGTGGGGAGAACCGTTGCAATGTCGCTGCTGAGGTTGATAATTCTCGATGCAACGGTGGCGGTTGCTGAGGTTGAACTCAGTGTTACGCGAGCGGTGAGCAGGGCTTCGGGCGTTAGCTCTGTTGCTGGGTTTCCGCCAGCATCGAGGAGCTCTAGCTTCAGGCCAAAACCGCCAATATTTTCGCTTACTGCTTGAATTTCGATATTTTGCGACCTTGAAATAATTTCACTCGCGGTGTCTGCCTCTTCAGAAGAAGGTGAATAAGTAGCTGTAATGAGTCCCGCCCCTTGGTCAGCTTGCGCCTGAATCAGGAAGGTTGCCTGCCCACTATCATCCGTAAGCGCAGAGCCGTTGGAGGGGTCTACCGTACCAATTGAACTTTCCAACGCAATAATTTCGTTGGCTATTGGAGTTTTGATGACTCCCTCAACACTGTAGAGCGTGATGGTTACGGTTAATGGATCGGCACTGGAAAAGCGTTGTGTCGCATTACCTGATGGGTCTGT
>Ga0209251_1000719_pt1 | contig 28640 bp, 25 predicted proteins | sample SaaInlV_100m_DNA_6_FD_184665 | JGI IMG/M metagenome (GOLD analysis project Ga0209251, IMG submission 184665) | Marine microbial communities from expanding oxygen minimum zones in the Saanich Inlet - Saanich Inlet SI073_LV_10m_DNA (SPAdes) (version 2) | ecosystem: Environmental > Aquatic > Marine... | reverse complement strand
GGCTGTTGTTCTTTAAAGAATTTAAAAAAGAAATTAACAACAGTCGTAGTAGGGCCTGGGGAATTGGGGAAAACAGGTCGTTTTTAAGGCAGGCACTGATTCTTTTGGCGTCATCTCCTTGGGATAAAAAATTCGCTTGTGTGGGAAAAATTGCCGTTTTCCACTTCTTCACAGGTGGTGGAAGGTTGGTGTTGTGTCGAGCTGTTGGTTTCGGTGCTGATTTCCACAGCGTGTTGGGTGAGTTTTGATTTGTTTTCCGCAGTCGCTTTATGGGCTGTCTTCACTGAAAAGTCATAAAAAAACCCCTGGATAGGGGTTTGCTGTTGAGGAGGGCGTGATGACTAAGAGCTCATCAAGAGAAGCCCATCACCTTGGCCACCGTGTCGAGATCTGGATTGAGATCCGTATGGAAGGCTGCGTCGTTGTTATTGATGGCGCAATCAGGGTCTTTAAGGCCATTCCCCGTGAGGACGCACACCACCGTTGCTCCGGCAGGAACTTCGTCTTTCCGCTTCAGCAGGCCAGCCACAGAGGCTGCACTGGCCGGCTCGCAGAAGATTCCTTCTCCACCACCTAAGAGCTTGTAGGCATTGATGATCTCCTCATCCGTGACATCGAGAAAGGCCCCATTACTGGCTTCCCGTACAGCCATCGCCTTGGCGCGATTGACGGGGTTACCAATCCGAATGGCGGTGGCGATGGTGTTTGGGTCACTCACGGTGGTGTCGTGAACAAGGGGAGCTGACCCGCTGGCTTGGAAGCCCATCATTCGAGGCAAGGTGCGGCTGTGACCCGCCTGGTGGTACTCCTGGAAACCCATCCAGTAGGCGGTGATGTTTCCGGCATTTCCCATCGGAATGCAGAGCCAGTCCGGAGCCTCGCCAAGGGCATCAACAACTTCAAACGCAGCGGTTTTCTGTCCCTGAAGTCGGTAGGGATTCACTGAGTTCACCAAGGTGACTGGGAACTGATCGGCCGCCTCACGAACGATGTCGAGGGCACGATCAAAATTGCCTCGGATGGCGAGCACCTCGGCTCCATACACCAGGGCCTGTGCCAGCTTCCCTTGGGCAACGTACCCATCAGGGATCAACACGAAGGCCCTCATCCCCGCCCGTCGGGCGTAGGCAGCGGCAGCGGCACTGGTATTCCCTGTACTGGCGCAAATGACCGCTTCACAGCCAGCCTCTTTGGCTTTGCTGATGGCCATCGTCATTCCGCGATCTTTGAACGATCCGGTGGGGTTGAGGCCGTCGTACTTCACGAAGACCCGCACGCCCTTTCCAATGCGCTCGGCAATGGTGGGAACGGGTATTAAGGGTGTTGCCCCTTCATGCAGCGTGATAACTGGAGTTTTGGCGCTGACGGGAAGCCATTCCCTGTAGGCCTCGATCAAACCAGGCCAGTCCTGCATCACAGGATTGGCTGTGAAACGCCGACGAAGGTTTTGGAACAAGGACACCAAAGGTTCGACAGGTGACCTGAAATCTACGAGGCGCTCGTCATTGCGGATTTATGAGTTGGGGTCTTTCAGTCCGTCGAGCGGAGAATCGGAGAAGAATTTCACCAAGCTGGCAATCGACTCTGTTTTTTCAATCACTGCGAACAGTGCAGGAAGATTGACGGCCATCACTTGATTTGGGTAAGCCTTGAGGAATCCAACGGCGGTTAGGCCGTCAGGTTGTTGAAGGCCATTGATGATGCCGGCACGAATGGCCGGAACACTCACCTCCGCTTGTGGTGTGTAAATCGGATAGATGATCCGGGCGACACGGCGAATGATGGCTTCACCAATCCGGGTGTTGATCAGACGGCTTGTCAGCACCAGAGGTACGGACAATTGCTGATTGAGCAACTTCGACATCTCCTCCGGATTCTGTTTGGAGATGTCCAGGAGATTGCCCAGAAGTCCGATGGCTTCACCTGTATTGGCCAAATGTTCGAACTCCTTCACGGGGATCGAACGTCGAAAACCACCACTAACCAGAGCAACGTCCGTTGCTGCAAGGCTTGGGCTCCCGACTGTGAAAAGACTGAGGCTCAGCCCAGTTGACCATGCGAGCAATGTGCGTCGCAGCGTTTGGGTTGAGGACATCCGGACTTAGGAATTGTTTGAAACTTAGGTGGCAACTCCCGCTGCGACGCGGACTAGGCGGACAACTCCCCGTTCGGCCAAACCTTGAGCGACTTGGAAACCCATGCGGCGCGCATCGGGTTCTTTGAACACCCTTGGCATGCGCTTTAGAACGAGATCGGGTGTGAATCCTGGTAGAGATTGCAATACAGCAATGAGTTCACGAACCGGCTCTATTTGCATGAACGGATCGATTGATCCTCCATAGGTCGTCGATGACATTCCTGCAGGTTGAAGCCCTCTCGGGAGTCGTTGTCCAAGACGTTGCATCGTTGACCAGCCCAAAGCGTCAAGGCGATCAACCGTTGCCTCTACCAATTGATTGCGTAGTAATCCCGCCTTTGGCGAAAAGAGGAAATCAAGTAGCTGATCCAACAATGTGTCGAGGTCGAGCTGAGCTTGACTGGCAGCACTGGACACTAAATTTTCAAGTCGGCTCCAACGGAATGCATCGCCGTCAAAGAGCATCTCTTTAAGGCTCTGACGCAGCTGTGGATCTGGATCTTCCATAAGCCGTCGTGCGAAATAGGGGTAGGCGGCGCCCAGAATTTTGAATTCAGGATCCACACTCAGAGCAATTCCCTCCAAGGTCACAAGTGAGCGAATGATTAGGGCGTAATAAGGGGGAACTCTGAAAGGAAACTTGTACATCACACCAGACATATCGTCGGTTACTGCTTTGAAATCCATGCGGTTCACACCAGCTTGGAGGGCCTGACTAAAAACTTTTTCAAAAGCGGGAACAATTGGTTCGAGATTGACATCTTCTGCCAAAAATCCAAGGGTGACAAAATCTTTTGATAGCCGCCCAAAATTCCTGTTGACTAAGTGAACAACAGCTTGGATTAAGCCGGTGCGTGACTCCCGGCTCACCTCACTCATCATTCCGAAGTCGAGATAGCAAAGCCTTCCATCTTCCATTGCAAGGAGATTGCCTGGGTGGGGATCCGCATGGAAAAAACCATGTTCCAGAAGTTGCTGAAGGCTGCAATTCACTCCCACCTCAACCATGTCGTCGGGATCAATGCCCATCTCACGCACCCCTTCAAGGTTGGTGAGTTTGACGCCGTCGATCCATTCCATTGTTAGAACGCGACGACTGGTGGCTTCGTGATAAATAACGGGAACAGCAATACGAGGGTTGTGTTGATGTAAAACCCCAAACTTTTCAGCATTATTGGCTTCGTTGATGTAATCCATTTCTTCGAACACCCGTTTGCCAAGCTCATCAATTAACGCAACAAGGTCGCTACGGATTAGACCGATATTTTTGTTGAGCCAGGAAGCAATATTTCTAACAATGTAAAGATCAAGCGTGATCTGCTCGCGCAGTCCAGGGCGTTGAACTTTGACCGCTACTTTTTGACCACTTTTCAGGATCCCCTTGTGCACTTGACCAAGGGAAGCTGCTGAGATTGGATCACGATCCAATTGCTCATAAAAGTCCTCGACCTGCCCTCCAAGGTCTTCCTCGATGCACGCCATCGCCAGTTCACTGTCGAAGCCCGGCAATTGGTCTTGAAGTTGGGCTAGCTCCTCTAAAAGCAGCGGAGGAATGATGTCTGGACGCGTCGACAAGGCTTGCCCGGCTTTGATGAAGGCTGGGCCGAGATCCACCAATAATTCGGCGCATTCTTTGGCGCGCGATCTCGCCCGCGTTTCATCTTTAAGCAGTTGGAACAACCAGTCGAAGGTCACGCCAAAGAGCAAGAGGCCGATGGGAACCAATGTTTGCCACACCCGCCGTATCAAGCGTTGAGGGTGGCCTGCATAGATCCGCGTAATGGCGGCAGGGTCGTACTCGAGCAGACCAGCTGCCTCGATGAAATCCCCAAGTTCCTCCGCCATTGTTTTGGGCTTGTAATGCTCCCCTTCTAAACGAACTGCATCGCCGCTACGTTCGAATTCACCACCGGTGCTGGTTGTGCTGACCGGTCTTCAACTCAACAACATTGCTCTGATCGACAGCCTGGAGCTGGATTTTTGTGGTGGTTTCACTGTGCTCACAGGCGAAACCGGAGCCGGAAAATCAATTCTTTTGGATGCCCTTGATGCGGTTTTAGGTGGGGCTCAGGGAGCGAATGGCCTTCGATTGCTGCGCAGTGGCTGCGACCGTGCTCAGATTGAGGCAAGTTTCAATCCGTCCGATCAAGTTCGTCAGTGGCTTTTGGAAGCCGACATCGACTGCGACGACGACGAGTTGCTCCTAAGTCGTGAATGGAAGCGTCAAGACGAGACCCGTTTTTCAAGTCGGTCTCGTCTGAATGGAATTTCAGTGAATCGCCAGCAGCTTTTGGAGTTGCGGCCACTGTTGATTGATCTAACCGTTCAAGGACAAACGCAGCAGCTCTCCCGGCCTGGTCAGCAGCGCCGTTGGCTGGATCAACTGGGTGGGGCTGCTCTCGCAGAACGATTGGACTCGACGAGGACGACATGGCAGCGGTGGAAGGCCGCGGCCATGGCTCTCCAAACCTCTGAACAGGAACGACAACGATTTGAGCAAGAGCGATCGGAACAAGAGGAATTGTTGAACCTTCTTGAGAACGCTGAACTTGATGACCCAGCTGAGGACGGTTTGCTCGAACAGGAACAGGACCGTTTGGTTCACGGCGTGAGGCTGCAGGAGGGTTTGGGTTTGCTCTTTGGTCGTTTGCGGGATGGGGCAGAACAAGCACCCTCGTTGCAGGAGCACTTCGCAGTGGCCATTCAGGAGTTGCAGGCCATGAGCCAATTGGATGGTTCCGTGCAGCCGTTGTGCGATCAGGCCTTGGACTTAGAGGCTGGTATCAACGACCTACTGCAATCTCTTGACCACTACTCCCGCACTCTGGATAGCAATCCTGAACGACTCAGCTCGATTCAAGAGCGACTTGCCGACTTGAAACGTTTGCAACGACGCCATGGTCTTGATTTGGCGGGTTTGATTGAACGCCGTGATTACTTGCGTCTCGTTTTGGACGAGGGTGGAGCTGCAGCCGATCTTGATCGGTTGCGTTTGGCCGAAGAGTTAGCCCGTGCCGACCGGGATGAGGCCAATGCTCAGTTGCATGCTGCCCGTCTTACGGCTGCCGACTCCCTCGAAGCGTCGTTGCTTGAGTTGCTGCCTCCAATGGGGTTAGCCAATGTCCGTTTTCAGGTGGAGTTATCGGAATCAGAGCCAGCGGACCATGGCGCTGATGCCATTTGTTTTCTCTTCTCCGCAAATCCAGGCCAGCCGCTAGCCCCTTTGCAGGACGTTGCATCGGGCGGCGAGATGTCGCGTTTTCTGCTGGCTTTGAAGACCACGCTTGCCACTGTCGATGGATCGAGCACCTTGCTTTTCGATGAAATTGATGCGGGTGTCAGCGGTCGGGTAAGCGGGGCGATGGCGGAGTTGCTTCATGTCTTATCTCAGAGTCGTCAGGTGTTTTGCGTCACCCATCAGCCCTTAGTGGCAGCCGTGGCGGATCATCACTTCCGCGTCTCCAAACATGTCGATGCTGGGGTCACCCATTCGCGAGTGTCCCAACTGCGGGACACCCAACAGCGCCGTCAGGAACTAGCGGATTTGGCAGGTGGTGAACAGGCTGATGCCTATGCAGCCAGCTTGCTGGCCCAAAAAACAGCCTGAACCGGCAGGTTGTAACTAGGATCACGTGCTTTCGAACAGGCACTCATGGTGCGAGCTGCTGCCAAGAGTGCCGATGGGTCCGATCCAGTGAGTCTGGCGGGTGGAAATCTTGAAGATGTGATTCGGGTGCGGGGTGCTCGCCAGCACAATCTCAAAAACGTCGACGTCACCATTCCGCGTAACAAGCTGGTGGTGTTCACCGGGGTGAGTGGGAGCGGTAAGAGCTCCTTGGCGTTCGACACAATTTTTGCTGAGGGTCAGCGGCGTTATGTCGAAAGCCTGTCGGCCTATGCACGCCAGTTCCTGGGCCAGGTGGATAAGCCTGATGTCGATGCCATTGAAGGTTTGTCTCCGGCGATTTCGATTGATCAGAAATCAACGAGCCATAACCCCCGTTCCACGGTTGGCACCGTTACCGAAATCCAGGATTACCTCCGACTTTTGTTTGGTCGGGCGGGTGAGCCGCATTGTCCCCAGTGCGACCGGTCGATTCGACCTCAGAGCATTGATGAGATGGTGGATCAAATCCTCCTGTTGCCAGAGGAGACGCGTTATCAGCTGTTGGCTCCCGTTGTTCGCGGCAAAAAGGGCACCCACACCAAATTGATCAGCGGGCTTGCCGCTGAAGGATTTGCCCGCGTTCGCATCGACGGTGAAGTGCGGGAACTTGCCGACAATATTGAGTTGGACAAGAACCACAGCCACAACATTGAAGTGGTGGTGGATCGCCTGGTGGCTCGTGAAGGCATCCAGGAACGGCTTACCGATTCCTTACGCACTGCCTTGAAGCGCGGGGATGGCTTGGCCTTGGTGGAGGTCGTTCCAAAGAAAGATGAGGAGCTTCCGGATGGCGTTGATCGGGAACGCCTTTATTCCGAAAACTTTGCCTGTCCTGTTCACGGCGCTGTGATGGAGGAATTGTCTCCGCGGTTGTTTTCTTTCAACAGTCCTTACGGCGCTTGTGAGGTCTGTCACGGGATTGGCCACCTACGTAAGTTCACCTCCGACCGTGTTGTTCCAGATCCAACCCAGCCGGTGTATGCGGCCGTTGCACCTTGGGCTGAAAAAGACAACAGCTATTACTTCTCCCTTTTGTATTCCGTTGGTGAAGCTTTTGGCTTTGAAATTAAAACTCCTTGGAAAGATTTAACTGATGAGCAGAGAGATATACTTCTCAATGGTAGTAGTGAACCGATTCTTATTCAGGCTGATAGCCGATATCAGAAAGGTAAGCCCGGATATACACGTCCTTTCGAAGGCATTCTGCCGATCTTGGAGCGTCAACTTCGCGACGTTAGTGGTGAAGCTCAGCGCCAAAAACTAGAAAAATATCTTGAACTTGTTCCCTGCAAGTCTTGCGCAGGTAAACGTTTGCGTCCGGAGGCTCTTGCCGTCAAAGTCGGTCCTTTTCGAATCCCGGAGCTCACATCAGTCAGCGTTGGTCAAACTTTAGAGAGAATTGAACATCTGATGGGTGTCGGTACCCATGAGGGTTCAGAACCCTTACTCAATTCTCGTCAGATCCAAATTGGTGATCTGGTGCTTCGAGAAATTCGGCTCCGACTTCGTTTCCTTCTCGATGTGGGTTTGGATTATCTAAGCCTTGACCGTCCGGCGATGACGCTCTCCGGTGGTGAAGCCCAGAGGATTCGTTTGGCCACGCAGATTGGGGCTGGTCTTACTGGGGTTCTTTATGTGCTCGATGAGCCGAGCATTGGCCTTCATCAGCGCGATAACGACCGTTTGTTGAACACCCTTAGGCGCCTACGAGACCTTGGAAACACATTGGTTGTTGTGGAACACGATGAAGACACCATCCGTGCTGCAGATCACTTAGTCGATATTGGTCCCGGGGCGGGAATTCATGGGGGTCACATTGTTGCTGAGGGTTCTTTCGATGATTTGCTCAACAGCGAAGAGTCTCTGACAGGGGCTTATCTCAGTGGTCGGCGATCCATTCCCACACCGGTAGACCGTCGTGAGGAGGGAACAAGACGGCTGCAGTTGATCAATTGCAATCGCAACAACCTGAAAAATCTCAGCGTTGATTTCCCGCTTGGCCGTCTGGTTTCTGTGACTGGCGTAAGTGGTAGCGGAAAAAGCACACTCGTGAACGAGTTGTTGCATCCTGCCCTCGAAAATGGACTTGGTTTGAAAGTTCCCTTCCCTACAGGGTTAGGTGAACTACGTGGAATTAAATCGATCGACAAAGTAATTATTATCGATCAAAGCCCAATTGGACGGACTCCCAGATCAAACCCTGCCACATATACCGGAGCCTTTGATCCAATCCGACAAATTTTTGCTGCCACAGTTGAAGCAAAAGCCCGTGGATATCAGGTTGGTCAATTTAGTTTTAACGTTAAAGGTGGTCGTTGTGAATCCTGTCGCGGACAGGGTGTAAATGTTATTGAAATGAATTTTCTTCCAGACGTTTATGTTCAATGTGATGTCTGTAAAGGCGCTCGCTTTAATCGTGAAACTCTTCAGGTGAAATATAAAGGTCACACCATTGCTGATGTGCTTCAGATGACAGTTGAGCAAGCTGCTGAAGTGTTTTCTGCCATTCCTCAAGCAGCTGATCGCTTGCGCACATTGGTGGATGTTGGTCTTGGATACGTCAAGCTCGGCCAACCCGCTCCGACATTGTCTGGAGGTGAGGCTCAGAGGGTGAAGTTGGCGACAGAGTTATCGCGTCGGGCAACAGGAAAAACCCTTTACTTAATCGATGAACCAACCACGGGATTGAGCTTTTATGACGTCCATAAATTGATGGATGTCATGCAGCGCCTTGTTGATAAAGGCAATTCAATTATTTGTATTGAGCACAATCTTGATGTGATTCGATGTAGCGATTGGGTTATTGACCTTGGTCCTGAAGGGGGTGATCGTGGAGGTGAACTTCTTGTGACTGGAACGCCAGAGCAGGTGGCTCTCCATGAGAGCAGTCACACTGGCCGCTATCTCAGCCATGTGCTCGAGCAGCACCCTCCTCAAATTCCGGCCGAAGCCGCTTGATATCACCGATGCGTCAATTTCTTATCGCTGCTCTGACTGGAGCGGCTTTGTCTTTTATACCCAGTCCGTCCAGAGCTCTTGAGCGGCTTGTGTTGCGTCTTCCTTTTTTGGAGACCAGCCTCACGATCAACCTGGGCGATGTTCAGTCGACATCTGAACTGATTCGTCAAAGCCCTGATTTGGCAGATCTTCAGATGGCCGGTGGAAGCCGTGTGTTTGAGCTGATTGAAAAGGTGTTTCTTGCTCCGCTTCCCGTGGAAACCAAGGCATTTTTGAAAGGATCCACCGGCCAGCCTTTGCTGGAACAGGCCCTATTGGCGGCAACTGCACTTGTGGAGCTGGAGGGGATTGCTCCAGATTCCAGCGGTCGCATGTTGACGGATGCTCTGGTTTCGGCTGAAAACATTGGTCAGCCCAATGTTCTTGGCTTCCTGAGGTCGATGCCTGGGGAGCAAGCATCGATTGATCTTTCTAAGGTTGCTGATGCTGCAAATCGCTTAAAAACCAATTTGGAGCAGGGAGTTGCTTTGGTGCAGGCCACTGAAGCTGCATCCGTCACTTCAGCTTTAAGGGAACCGTTGCGAGGGGGTTGGAGTCGTGAGGAGCGGCGCCTTTCGGTGGACCACCGACCACAACCGCTACGACTGCTTGTGTTGAGACCCACTGGCAACGACCTCGGTCGATTGGCGGTGATTTCCCATGGTTTGTGGGACGACCCGGAATCGTTTGAGGGATGGGGAGAACTGTTGGCTGCCAATGGCTACACCGTTCTTCTGCCCGATCACCCCGGCAGTAACTTCAGCCAACAGCAATCGATGTTGGCGGGCGATAGCCCGCCTCCAGGCCCCGAAGAATTGCGCATGCGTCCCTTGGATGTTTCCGCTCTTTTGGATGCTGTGCGTGATGGCCGTCTCCTTTCAGGACAGTCGCTCGACATCAATTCTGTGGCCATGATTGGCCATTCCTGGGGCGCGACGACATCGCTTCAGATCGCCGGTTTCCAGCCCACAGAGAACAAATTACGGACGCGTTGTGTTGATCTGAACCACCCTGAACGCAACATCAGCTGGGTCTTGCAATGCAGTTGGCTCTCTGGTGTTGAACAAGCAGCCGCTCTTGACCCTCGGATTCAAGCTGTCGTGGCTGTCAGTCCGCCATTGCGGTTGCTGTTTGATCCCACCAGTTCCAAAAAATTATTGGTTTCCAAAGTTTTGCTCGTAAGTGGAACGAGGGATTGGGTGGTTCCCTCGGGTCCTGAAGCGATCACACCAATGCGCGAAACCGGTGCCGCTCAATTGGGACATCGTCTTGTGCTGGTGAAAGGTGCTGACCATTTCAACTTGCGGAGTTTTCGTGGAGAAGAGCGTCCAGCACTGATTGGGCCTGTGATTTTGGCCTGGCTGAACGAACAGCTTGGAGTGGATAGTTCCGTCACGTTTTCCGGCGGTGGATGGGGTGACACCCAGGGACGGTTGGTGGATGTGAGTAGCAGTCTCTGAAAGGGCGGCTGCTTTACAAACCATCGTGTGGTTCGATTCCAGCCATCCGTCTTGTTCCCAGTATTGACAAGCGATTAGGGGGCTTTGCTGGTTGTTGTTTTCAACCTTCTAACGATTATTTCATTTTTCAATCCTTTTTCTTCCCTTAGAGAAATCAAACGGCGTTGCTTAAACGCTCGTTTGTTAATTGGGACTGGAGGAAATGGGTCTTCGTTTGTTGCATCTGCACTTGCATGGCCTATTTCGTTCTGAGGATTTAGAGCTTGGCCGTGATTCCGACACCGGAGGTCAAAGCCTGTATGTGCTCGAACTGGCGCGAAGTTTGGCTGTGCGTCCGGAGGTTGACCGCGTTGATGTGGTGACACGGCAGATTGTTGATCGGCGTGTATCGCCCGATTACGCGCGTTCTGAGGAACAAATCTGCCCAGGGGCGCGGATTCTCCGCTTTCCATTTGGACCAAAGCGTTATGTCCGCAAAGAATTGCTTTGGCCGCATCTTGAGCAACTGGCCGATCAACTTGTCTCCCGTCTGAGTCAACCAGGGGAGGCTGTGGATTGGATCCATGCTCACTACGCCGATGCAGGTCTTGTTGGTGCGCTAGTGAGTCAGAGGACGGGGATTCCTTTGGTATTCACCGGCCATTCCTTGGGCCGTGAGAAACAGCGTCGTTTGCTCGAAAGTGGCTTGGATTGGTCGCAGATCGAGCAGACCTATGCGATCAGTCGACGCATTGATGCCGAAGAACGGGCCCTTGCTCAGGCTGATCTTGTTGTAACCAGTACACGACAGGAAGCAGACCATCAATACGCCCGCTACGGCCATTTTCAAGCTGATCAGTCTGCGGTGGTTCCACCTGGTGTGGATGCCACTCGTTTCTATCCCAGCCCTTCTAATCAGGAGTTGGCTGAGATTCAGCCGTTGGTCCAGCCATTTTTACGGGAGCCGCAGCGTCCTCCTTTATTAGCGATTTCGCGTGCGGTGCGGCGCAAAAACATCCCGGCCCTTGTGGAGGCTTATGGCCGTTCACCAGTGCTGCGGAATCGGCACAATTTGGTGCTCGTGTTGGGATGTCGGGAAGATTCGCGTCAGCTCGAGAAGCAACAGCGTGATGTCTTCCAGCAGGTGTTCGACCTCGTCGATCGGTTTGATCTCTACGGAAAGGTGGCTTATCCGAAACAGCACAGTCGTGCACAGATTCCTGCCTTGTATCGGTGGGCGATGAGTCGAGGCGGTTTGTTTGTGAACCCTGCCCTAACCGAACCCTTTGGTCTCACGCTGCTTGAGGCCGCGGCCTGTGGTTTGCCAATGGTGGCCACGGACGATGGTGGGCCTCGGGATATTCAGGCGCGTTGTGAGAACGGTTTGCTGGTGGATGTGACGGATCCTGGTGCGCTTCAGGAAGCCTTGGAGATGGCTGGAAGTGATCCTCGTCGTTGGCGCCGTTGGAGCGACAACGGTGTGGAGGCCGTCAGTCGACATTTCAGTTGGGATGCGCATGTGTGCCGCTATTTGGCCTTAATGCAGAAGAGGATTGATCGTTCTTTGGTTTCTGCGCGGTCGACCACAGCCCATCGACCAACATCGGCTCGTTCAAGGATGTTGGTGCTCGACTTGGACAGCAGCCTTGATTTGCCGGCCGTTGGCCCACTAAACGATTTGCGAGAGCGACTGCAAGAGGATGCCTTTGCTCAATCCAGTGGTCTTGTCATCCTGAGCGGACGTTCCTTGACACTGGCACGACAGCGTTATGCCGAATTGCATTTGCCTGACCCGGATGTTTGGATCAGCAGTGCTGGTACGGAACTGCATCACGTCCCCGGCTTAGATCTCGATCAGGGCTGGACGCAGCGCATTAACCAATGCTGGAGCCGACAAGCCGTGCTGAAGGCGATGGAGGATCTTCAGGATCACATCACCCTTCAGGATTCAGACCACCAAGGTGCTTACAAGGTCAGCTACTTGCTGAAGGAAGCTGATCCCGGCCTGCTGAGCTTGGCGAGACAGCGTTTGCGTCGGGATGGTTTACAGGCTCAACCGCATTTGCGCTGCCACTGGTTTCTCGATGTTTTGCCCCAACGGGCATCCCGCAGCGAAGCCATACGGTTTTTGGCCATGAGCTGGGGATTGTCTTTTGAACAAGTGATGGTTGTGGCCAGCCAGCAAGGGGATGCTGAGTTGATGGACGGGTTGCCGGCCACCGTGGTTCCAGCGGATCATGACCGCTCACTGCAGGTGCCTCACCATCAACCCAGGGTGTACGTTTCGAAGCGGTCCAGTGTGTCTGCCGTGCTGGACGGCCTAACGCATTACCACTTTTTATCGACGCGCTGAGCCGTCCAAAACTTGAATGCACGCTGCCGCGCGATCGGCTTTTGCTCGGACTTCGCTGAGATCTTCCCCACGAGCGAGCGCTACACCCATTCGACGATTTGGGCGGGCATCTGGTTTGCCAAAGATCAGCACTTGTGTTCCCGCTTCACGCAAAGCTTGTTCCAGGCCTTCGTAGGCCACTGTTTTGAGGTCGCGGTCGGCCAAGATCACGCGGCTTGCTGCCGCGGGGGCTGTTTCTAGCTGAGGAATCGGTAATTTCAGCACCGCTCGCAGGTGCAGTTCAAATTCGCTGAGGTTTTGGCTGATCAAGGTCACCAACCCTGTGTCGTGGGGTCGTGGTGACAATTCTGAAAAGATCACCTCGTTGCCGCAGAGGAAGAACTCAACGCCAAATAATCCTGCTCCCCCCAGGTTGTCGGTCACCGTGCGGGCCATGGTTTGAGCTTGTTGAAGCTGTGCATCCGTCATCTGTGCTGGTTGCCAGCTGCACTGGTAATCACCCCGTTCTTGTTCATGGCCTATCGGGGGACAAAAGAGCGTTTCGCCGTTGCGTTGCCGAACGGTGAGCAGGGTGATTTCAAGATCGAACTCAAGAAATTCCTCCACGATCACTTGGTTGGATGTGCCACGGGCATTGGCCATGGCTGCATCCCAGGCTTGATCCAGTTGTTCTGGGGTTTGAACAACGCTCTGGCCTTTGCCAGAGGAGCTCATCACGGGTTTGACCACGACAGGCCAGCCCAGGGGTGCTGAAACCCGTTTGAGTTCTGCGGCGTTTGAGGCATAGGCAAAGCGAGCTGTGCGTAGGCCCAGTTCTCCAGCGGCTAGATCGCGGATCTGATCACGGTTCATCGTGAATGCGGTGGCACGCGCTGTGGGGATCACGGTGATGCCGTCTTGCTCCAGTTCCGCGAGTGCTTCAACAGCGAGAGCTTCGATTTCCGGAATCACCACATCGGGCCGATGGCGTTGAACGACCTCCTTCAGAGCCGTGGCATCCGTCATTGGGAACACCTCTGATGTGTCGGCCACCTGCATCGCCGGTGCATTGGCGTACCGATCACAGGCGATAACTCTGCAGCCAAGCCTTTGAGCAGCGATCGCCACCTCTTTGCCAAGTTCTCCACTGCCCAGGAGCATCACGGTCCGTGGAAATGCAGTCATCGGGGGTTGGAGCAGCTCAGGCCCCCATCATTCATCAACACAACTCCTTCGATGGTTGATGGAGGGAATCAGTTCGATCCCGATCGTTGAGCATCACGGATGGATCCGATCAGCCAAACAGCGATGAACCCCAAGGAGGAGATCCCGAAATAGATCAGCACCCATTTCAAAACACGATCAGGATCGGCTGCGGCAGTTGAGAGCAACTCCGCAGTTTTTGTGAGCAAGCTCTCCATTAGTTATCGAGATCCGGAATCAAAGTGAGCTGTCGAACGGGAGACTCTTCACTGATAAAACCCCATGCTTCAAAAACAGTGGGGTCAGGATGAGTGATGCGTTGTTGTGTTCCATGTCGTTCAACTTGGAACCCTTCGTTGGCCATCCTGCGCATCAGGCTGGCTGATTCCTCGAAACGTGCCGCCATGGCTTCGAGGCTGGAGCACTCTGTTGTAAGACCGGATTCCCGCCAGGTGAAGTAGGTCATTAGGTTCAGCCCAAGGGACGAAGCAACAGCCCCAGCACGACAAAAGCGGCAGTGGCCGTCCAAAAGCATGGCACCAAGATGCGCTCGTTGGTGCCGCCCAGTTCGAAGTGGTGGTGCAGTGGGGCCATGCGGAAGACGCGTCGTCCTTCACCATCGACTCCTTTGGTGGCTTTAAACACCCAAACCTGAATAATCACGGACAACGATTCCGCCAAGAAAACGCCCCCCATGACGAGGAGCGGCCAAAGGCTGTTGGACAGCAGTGCCACTGCGGTGAGGGCAGCACCCATCGCGAGGGAACCTGTGTCCCCCATAAAGACCCGAGCTGGATGGCGGTTAAACACCAAAAAACCGAGCCAGGTGCCGGCCATCGTCATGCAAAAGCCAGCGAGGGCAGGGTCGCCTTGATGGCCGCGCAACATCAGTTGAAGCGCTAACCCGGTGAAGACCAGAGCACCGCAGCCGGAGGCCAATCCATCCAGGCCATCGGTGAGGTTGGTGGCGTTGCTTTCGGCGAGAAAGACGAACAAGCCAAGTGGCCAGATCATCAGGCCAAGGGGCAGGCTCTGTCCGAATGGCAAAGCAACAGTGCCGCTGATCCATCCCTGCCAGCCTGCGATGGTTAAAAAAACGACGGCTGCTGCTGTTTGCAGCAGTAACTTGCCCCGCGGTGTGAGGCCTGTATTGGTTTGTCGTGTGAGGCTGCGCCAATCATCAAATCCACCGATCAGCATGTACGCCAGGGTTACAGCTGAAACGGCCAGGAGTTGTTGTGAGGCTTCCGCTTCTCTCGTGATCAAGCTGCCGAGAATCACCCCAACCGGAACGACCAAGAGGCCGCCCATCGTTGGTGTGCCCGATTTACTTTGATGCCCGCTGGGTCCCTCTTCTCGAATCACTTGCCCCATCTTCAGAGCTTTGAGACGGGGAATTCCCAACCCAGCAACGCCCATCGAAACCACCGTTGCTAGTAGCAACGGCAGGGTGAGTTGAGAATTGCTGACCCACTTATCCGAGGCAAGACTTGCAGCGAAGACAAACAGAATGAGAAGGGTCGCACTAAAAAGACCTTTCCCCCACCAGGGTTGGTTGGTCATCTCCGTGGTGGTCACGGGTTTATGGCTTGGTTCTCGGACCTTAAGGCAGTGACTCAGACCTGTTCAACGGAAGGCTGAACAGGCCATCAGTCTTCCCACTGCTCTTCATTTTGCTCGTCGGCATTGTTGTAATCCTCTTTTTCCCCCATCAACGCCGAGAGTTCTTCCTCTTCAACAGTGCTGACCTCAGGTGAACCGGATTCCTCGTCTGCGACCAGTCGCCCACTTGCTTCGAGCCATGACAACAAATCTGGCTCCTCACGCAAAGGCAACACCGGCGCTGGATCCTTCCGTCCGTAACGGGTGAGGGATGGGTTGACGCTGTCTAACGCATTTGTATCAACCAGAGCACCCATGTGCGACCCGAGCTCAAACCAATCAATCATCATAGAACATCTACAGACCATGCTCCATGTCCAAACCATTGCTCATCGGGTTGGTGTGGGGTATCGCCTTGTTGATCAGTGGCGGACTCCGTTTATGGGGAGAGCTACGGCCCCTTCCCTTGCAAGCGCCCTCAGGCCTTGTTCTGTTGATCGTTTTTCTGCCATCGAGCCTCTTGGCAGTTTGGCTTGTGTTGACGGCCGCGTCTGGGGTGGACGACGGGACGCGAGAATCAAAGACATCTGATTAGGAGAGCCGTTGATGGGCCGCGCGAAAAAGGTTGTGCTCGCCTACTCCGGCGGGGTTGATACCAGCGTTTGCATTCCCTACCTCAAGCAGGAATGGGGAGTGGAAGACGTGATTACCTTTGCGGCGGATTTGGGCCAAGGGGATGAATTGGAGCCCATTCGTCAGAAAGCTCTTGACGCTGGGGCCAGTCAGTCTCTTGTTGGAGATCTGATTAAGCCCTTCATCGAAGACTTCGCTTTCCCAGCGATTCGAGCCAATGCTCTCTATGAAGGTCGTTATCCCCTATCCACAGCGTTGGCTCGCCCTTTGATTGCCAAGCGACTCGTGGAGGTGGCCCGTGAAGTGGGGGCTGACGCAGTTGCCCATGGCTGTACCGGAAAGGGCAACGATCAGGTGCGTTTCGACGTGGCGATTGCCTCTCTTGCGCCAGATCTCAAGGTGTTGACGCCCGCAAGGGAATGGGGAATGAGCCGCGAAGAAACGATTGCTTATGGCGAGCGTTTTGGTATGCCATCGCCGGTGAGCAAAAAATCGCCTTACTCGATTGATCTCAATTTGTTGGGGCGCAGCATTGAGGCAGGTCCCTTGGAAGATCCGATGGTGGCGCCTCCAGAAGAGGTGTTCGCGATGACGCGCTCGATCACGGATGCGCCTGACGCATCTGAAGAGATCGAGATCAGGTTTGAGAGCGGTAATCCCGTGGCGATTAATGGCCAGAATTTGGATCCGGTCGCGATGATTCGCGAGGCCAATCGTTTGGCAGGGACCCATGGCATTGGTCGTCTCGACATGATTGAGAACCGTGTGGTGGGAATCAAATCAAGGGAGATCTACGAAACCCCAGGTTTGTTGTTGTTAATTCAGGCGCATCAGGAACTCGAGAGTCTCACCCTGGCGGCTGATGTTCTCCGCAGCAAACGTCAGTTGGAGATGCAGTGGGCAGATTTGGTGTATCAGGGCTTGTGGTTTGGTCCTCTTAAAGATGCCTTGGATGGCTTCATGGATCGCACACAAGAGCATGTCAACGGTCTGGTGCGTTTAAGACTGCATAAGGGCAACGCAATCGTGATCGGGAGAGGCTCCAGCGATAGCAGCTTGTATGTGCCTGAGATGGCGTCCTACGGCAGTGAGGATCAATTTGATCATCGGGCTGCTGAGGGATTTATTTATATCTGGGGATTGCCCATCCGTCTTTGGGCTGCTTCGAAGCGTTCGTCACGCTGATCGCTTACGGGATCTTAGAAACGACAACAGCTTGATCCCCGGAAAACGCACCACGTTGTCCGGGGATTTTGTGGATTGCAGTAAGGGAGTTTCAGTTGTCGTTGCGTTCTTCTTTTGCTGTTCAGAGAGCAGCTGGTAGCGCTCCAATATGGGTGCCAGACGTTCTTGGAACTTGCGTTCAAACAAATCGGGCAATTCATTGAGCAAGGCGTCGTAAGCAGCTACTTGCTGCTCGAGCTCTTCGATGCGCTGCTCTAAAAATTTGTCTTGATTGGTCGAAGTTGGAGGCTCCAACCACTGCGGTTCAGATGCTTGAGCGTGGGAGTGAATCGGATCCATGAACGGACGTTATCGCCCGTCCATGGTCTGAACAACTGCGATCAGGAGGCTTCTGGTTCAGGGTTTTCTGTTGCCGGAGCTGCTGCCGGTGCTTCTGTGCCAGGCACGACGCGCGGTGCAGGTAGGGGGCCTTCTTGCTTCACGGTGAGGTAGCGAATCACGTCTTCGCTAATGCGCATGGCTTTTTCCAGCACTTCAACCTGCTGTCCATCGCCGTTATGGCTGAGTTGCACGTAGATGCCTTCTTTGTGCTTTGCGATCGGATAAGCGAGTCGTCGCTTGCCTCGCATTTGGTTGTCGAGAACCTCGGCACCGGCCTCCACGATCATGTCGCGGTACTTGGTGACGTGGCTTTCCACTTCCTCCTCCGGAATGTCCGGACGAAGGATGTACATGGTCTCGTAATACGGATCGAGCGTCATGGGCTGTGCCGACGGGGGGACTTCAGGCTCACCGAAGTGAGCGACGGATCCAACACCTTATCCCCTTGCGCGCACAGAAATCGATCTTTAGTACAACTGCATGCGCACGGCTTGGCTGAGCCCTGGCAAGTCGGGTTCACGCCCCCGCAGACATTCGATAATTGCGAATACCAGGATTGCTAACACTGCGATCACGACCGTGCTGGAGAGAGTCCCCACAATCAACGATTCTCCGGCAATAGGCCTTAACAAAATGCTGAAGGCGAAGCTCAGAACGATCACCACGATGTCGGTGAGTAGAGCTTGGAGAGCATTGAAACGCAGGAAGTAAGGCACGTTGGGATTGCGAACAACGCCCAGAAACAAGACGAAAAAGAGCAACAGACCGCCAAACGGCACAACCCGTTGCAACTGAATAAACGGAATCGCTGGAACGATCAGCAATCGCAACAGGGGAATTTGGTTGAAGAGCCCATCCATGCCAAGGCCGAATGGCACTGCATCACTCCACGGCAGCAGGTAGATCAACGGGGCGACGCATCGCTGCCAGAGGGGGATCTCCACGGTCGATCAATGATTTGAACTGACGCTAGCTAGGGCTTTAGAGCAGCTTCGGCAGCACGTCGCATCGTCTCGACTGGAACATCGTTGCGATCACTCCATAGGCGAAGTGATGCTGCTCCTTGCTGCACCAGCATGTCCAGCCCGTCGATGCATCGGTGGCCTCGGGATTGTCCCCAACGGAGCCAAGCGGTGGGGCGCGGTGTGTAAACCAGGTCGTAAAGCATTGCGGAGCCTTGCAAGTGGCTCCAAATCGCTTCATCAAGGGGGAAGGCTTGGGCATCCCCGTGTTGCGCCATGCCGACGGGGGTGGTGTTCACCACCAAATCTGCTTGCTCAATGAGCGAAGGAAGCACCGGACTGGAGTGAAGACATGGAGTGAGTGGAGCGTCGTTGTGGTGAAGATCTGCAATGAACCCATCGAGGACCTCCGGACGGCGACCAATCACTGTGATGGAGGCCAGTCTCAGGCGCTGTAGGCCTGCAGCAACCGCTCGGGCGGAGCCACCGCAGCCGATGATCACCCCATGGCGATTGTTCCAACTGGATTCTTCACCCAAGGGGGTTAAAAAGCCTTCCACATCCGTGTTGGTGCCGTGCCAGCCGCCGGAGTCGATTGGGATCAGGGTGTTGACCGCGCCAAGCCGTTTTGCGAGGGGACTTAGCTCCTGGCACAGCTCGGCGACATCTTGTTTGTGCGGAATGGTCACGTTTAGGCCACGGCAATTCACCGCCCGCAGGCCTTGAAGGACTCCCTGGAGATTTTGGCTTGTGCAGGGGAGGGCGAGGTAGCTCCAATTCAGTTGCAAGGCCTGGAGTGCAGCGTTGTGCATGGCCGGCGATAGGGAATGCCGCACAGGGTTGCCGAGCAGTCCTACAAGGCCTGTATCGCCGTTGATCATCGGGTCGCCGGATCGCTTCCCCAGCCTGCCTGTTCGGGAACCCCACCTCGCCTCTCATGGGGTGTCCTGATGAGGATGTCGCCATTCAGATCACTTTTTAGGGAAGGGCTTCGATGGGCAAAGTTGTCGGCATTGACCTTGGCACCACGAACAGCTGCGTTTCCGTGATGGAGGGTGGCAAGCCCACCGTCATCGCTAACGCCGAGGGTTTCCGCACAACACCCTCTGTTGTTGCTTACACCAAGAACCAGGACCAATTGGTCGGCCAGATCGCCAAACGTCAGGCGGTGATGAATCCGGCCAACACGTTTTATTCGGTGAAGCGCTTCATCGGGCGTCGGGTTGACGAGGTGAGTGATGAACAGAAGGAAGTGAGTTACGGAGTCGAAAAATCCGGCTCGAACGTGAAAGTGAAGTGTCCTGTGCTCGACAAGCAGTTCGCGCCTGAAGAGGTGTCTGCTCAGGTGTTGCGCAAGCTGGCGGAAGATGCTGGTAAATACCTAGGAGAAACGGTCACCCAAGCGGTGATCACGGTTCCTGCATATTTCAATGATTCCCAGCGGCAGGCCACGAAGGACGCCGGAAAAATCGCTGGCCTTGAGGTGCTGCGCATCATCAACGAGCCCACAGCGGCTGCGTTGGCCTACGGCCTCGACAAAAAGAGCAACGAACGCATTTTGGTTTTTGACCTCGGCGGCGGCACGTTTGACGTATCCGTTTTGGAGGTTGGCGATGGTGTCTTCGAAGTTCTGTCGACCTCCGGCGACACTCACCTTGGTGGTGATGATTTCGACAAGGTGATTGTTGATCACCTGGCTGCAACGTTCAAATCGAACGAAGGCATCGATTTACGTCAGGACAAGCAAGCTCTGCAGCGGCTCACAGAAGCCGCTGAAAAAGCAAAGATTGAGCTCTCCAATGCCACCCAGAGCGAGATCAACTTGCCGTTCATTACGGCAACCCCTGAGGGGCCAAAGCATCTCGATCTAACCCTGACGCGCGCCAAATTTGAAGAGTTGGCTTCCAACCTGATCGACCGCTGCCGGGTTCCTGTGGAGCAGGCGCTGAAAGACGCCAAGCTGTCCTCCGGAGAACTCGATGAGATCGTGATGGTGGGTGGTTCCACCCGTATCCCAGCCGTTCTTGAACTGGTCAAGCGGACCACGAGCAAAGTTCCAAATCAAACCGTCAACCCCGACGAAGTTGTGGCTGTTGGTGCTGCGATTCAGGGGGGTGTGCTTGCTGGCGAGGTGAAGGACATTCTTCTTCTCGACGTCACGCCGTTGTCCCTGGGTGTCGAGACCCTTGGCGGTGTGATGACCAAGATGATTACCCGTAACACCACAGTTCCCACCAAGAAGTCGGAGACCTATTCCACCGCTGTGGATGGTCAGACGAACGTGGAAATTCATGTGCTCCAGGGTGAGCGCGAAATGGCATCCGATAACAAGTCTCTCGGTACCTTCCGACTGGATGGCATTCCTCCTGCTCCTCGGGGTGTTCCTCAAATCGAGGTGACGTTCGATATCGATGCCAATGGAATCTTGAGTGTCACTGCAAAGGACAAGGGCAGCGGCAAAGAGCAGTCGATTTCGATCACTGGTGCATCGACCCTTTCGGATTCAGAGGTCGACAAAATGGTCAAGGACGCCGAGACCAACGCCAGCGTTGACAAGGAGAAGCGCGAGCGCATCGACCTGAAGAACCAAGCTGAAACCCTGGTTTATCAGGCTGAGAAGCAAATGGGAGAGCTGGCTGACAAGGTTGATGCCGATGCCAAGGCCAAGGTGGAGGAGAAGCGCATCAAGCTCAAGGACGCTGTCGAGGCAGAGGATTACGACGCGATGAAAACCCTGCTCGAGGAATTACAGCAAGAGCTCTACACCGTCGGTGCTTCCGTTTATCAACAGGACGGTGCACAAGCGGGCGGTGCAGCTCCTGAAGGTGATGCCGCTGGTGCCAACGGTGCTGCTGCAGGTGGCAATGCCGCTGATGACGTGATCGACGCGGAATTTACGGAAACCAAATAGGTCTTCGATCACTCCGTTTGAAAAAGGCCCCTATTGGGGCCTTTTTTATTGAGGTTGTTCGGCACCATTAGCCAAGCCATTGGCGATCCATTCAGCCGTTGCGGGAGCTAATAAAACGCCGTTTCGGTAAAGGCCGGAGGCCAAGATCAGTCCAGGTTCGAGTGCCTCGAGCAGTGGAGCTGGTCGGTCCACAGGACGCGCGCGTAAACCGCTCCATTGCTCGATGGGTTCGGCGTTTTTTAACCAGGCGGGTGCCCTGTCGTTCAGGGAGCGCATCAGTTCTAAGGGACTGTGCCCCGCTAAATCCCCTGGTTCCACGGTTGCTCCCAGGAGCATTTGATTTGGGCCGTCGGGGATCAAATTGAATCCCTGATCCACCAGCACAGCGGGCCATCCCCGCCAATTCGAGGGTCCGTCGGTGACTTGCAGGGCAAGGGCTTGTCCCAAGACCGGACTGATCGGTCGACTGTGGCCAAGGGGTTCGATCAGAGCCGGGCTTGCCAGTGCTGCGCAGACCACGACAACATCGTGAAAGCTTTTTTGACCTCCACTGCAATTCAGCTGCCAGCCCTGGCTCTTCCGAGTGAGGACCTCGACAGGCTCTGGGACAAGCTCTACGGCGCGTGCTGCAAGGGCTAAGCGAAGAGCTCTCTGCAGCAGCAGTGGGTTAATACGACCATCATTTTTGGATTGAAGTGCCCCGAACTGAGCAGTTGGCCAGATCGTCCCAATGTCGGCGGGCGGGATAGCCCTTAATCCCAGGTGACCTCTATCGGATGCGAGGCTCCGCATTCGCTCAAAGGCTGCATCGTCTTCTGCGATTTGAACCAGAGATGTGTCGAGGCTGAGCGATGGTTCGAACCGTTGCAGTTGCGCAATCCATTCAGGCCACAGCGCCATGCTGCGTTGACGCAGTCTCCAACCGCGACCACTGGAGCGACGGAATACATGCCCCATCAGCACACCTAAGGAGGCGCTGGTGCCATTGCCATTGTTGTGATGACATGCCGTTTCGATGGGCTGATTCAGCCTTGGATCGAATAAGGCGACGTGATGTCCCTGTTGAGATAACTGCCAAGCGGTGCTGAGGCCAATGGCGCCAGCACCAATAACAGCAACGGAATGGCTCAGCTCAAGGCCTCAGCTGGAATGACATCCGAATAGGCATCAAAGCTTGCAGCAAGATTGCTGTAGGCCTTCTGCATTTGACCGGCGTCCTGCAAGCGTGCTGCTTCATCAAGACCTGCTAAGGCGTCTTTTAAAGAGCGCGCCAGCTTGTCGGCGTTTTTCCGTTCAGAGCGATCGAGGTTTTGGTTGATGAACAGCATTTCGCGGCCCAAATCCTGCATGGGGCCGTGAATCAAGTTGCGGGTGAAGGTCCAGTCTTCATCACTCACAAGACGAGCCAGTTCAGGCAAACGCGCTTTGGTGTCCTTGAAAGCCTCTGCTTGACGCTTCAGAACAGTCAGGTCGTCGGGCTTGCTAGATGCGGCCTCAGCGCTGGCCGGAATCATCAAACCCCAACAAAGGCTGATGCAGAGGCAGAACGCGGCCAGGCGGCGTATGGCCTTCAGCATGATCAGAAAATTATTTCTGCGACTTTAACCAGAGGCTTTGTTGCGGGAGAATTTGTTTTTAAAAGTGTTGTGGTGAGTGAGGCCACGGTCATCCTTCAGATGATCTGTCCCGATCGTTCTGGTCTTGTCAGTGATCTTGCGGGATGGGTGGCTGCGAATGGTGGAAACATCCGCCATGCCGACCACCACACCGATGTGGGTGCTGGCTTGTTCCTGAGTCGGATTGAGTGGACGCTCGAGGGTTTTGGGATTCCTAGGCAGGCCCTACCGGAAGCTGCCTGTGCGCTTGCTGAGCGGCTGAACGGCCAGGTTCAGCTGCATTTTTCTGATGATGTGCCACGGGTTGCAATCTTGGCGAGCAAGCAAAGCCACTGTTTATTCGATCTGCTTTGGCGAGTGCAGAGCGGAGAATTGGCAATGCAAGTGCCTTTGGTGATTGCTAACCACCCTGATTTAGAAGAGCTATGTGAGGGTTTTGGAGTGCCCTTCTTTTGTGTTCCGATCACCCCAGAATCGAAGGCTGAGGCAGAGCTCTCGATCCTTCGTTTGCTTGAACAGCACGGGATTGAACTGGTTGTACTTGCCAAGTACATGCAAGTGCTTAGTCCTGGATTCCTGGAGCGCTTCTCCGATGTGATCAATATCCATCACTCGTTTCTTCCGGCTTTTAAAGGTGCGCAGCCCTACCACCGTGCTTGGGAGCGAGGCGTCAAATTAATTGGTGCCACAGCGCATTACGTCACCGAAGATCTCGATGACGGACCGATCATTGAGCAGACGACCGTGCATGTGAGTCATCGGGATGAAGTGAGCGATTTGATTCGGAAGGGGCGCGACACGGAACGGTTGGCTCTGGCCAGGGCCCTGCGTTTGCATTTGCGACGGCAGGTGATGGTGTATCGCGGTCGTACGGCAGTGTTCGCGTGATGGGGCAGATGCTGTGAGACAGCTCTCTGGTGGTCAGGCGTTTCGACTGGGTTTGTTTTTGCTTCCGTCCAGTGCGCTGTTGGGGGGGGTCTGCTTGGTTGTGTCGTGCATCAGTGGCAGCCGAGGTCGTGAGCAACCGATTTGGCGCGATCCGTGGATGCAGCCCTTGCTGTTGGCTGGTTTGCTGATGCTGGTGGGGTGCATTTTTGCCCAATCCGGCTCTTTGGCTTGGGCAGGCCTGGCCAATTGGCTGCCGTTCTTTTGGGCGTTCTGGGCTTTTCGCCCGCATCTCGCGACGGTGAAACAACGGCGCCAGGCCGCCTGGATGCTCGTGGCTGGCACGGTTCCTGTGTTGGTGACTGGTTTTGGACAGATGTTGTTGGGTTGGTCTGGTCCTTGGCAACTGGGGGGTGGAGCGATTGTGTGGTTTGTCGCTCCTGGAGGACAACCCAGCGGTCGCCTGTCTGGCCTCTTCGATTACGCCAACATTGCTGGAGCGTGGTTGGGGGTGGTGTGGCCTCTGATGTTGGCGTGCGTGCTTCGTCCTGATGGTTGGAGGCGGCGCAGTGGTGCCCTGGTCTTAGCCCTGTCGACGGCTGTTGCGGTGCTGTACACCCAGTCCAGAAATGCCATGGGTGCTTTAGCGCTTGCGGTGCCATTGGTGATCGGCCCGTTGCAGTGGTTTTGGTTGCTGCCGTTCTTGGCTGTGTTGGCCGTTCCCTTGGCTTTGGCGATGTTGCCCGGCATTCCAATCGGGTTGAAAAGTTGGTCGGCTGGTCTTCTTCCCGACCGCATGGCAGCGAGGCTTTTGGAACAGGAGACTCCGACGGCTTGGAAGCACACCCGTTTAGGCCAGTGGGGATATGGCATCGAGCTGGTGGCGGCCCGCCCTTGGTTGGGATGGGGAGCGGCTGCGTTCAGCGTGCTTTATCCGATTTATGCGGCCAAGCGGTGGCATGGCCATTCCCATAATTTGCCGCTCGAGCTGGCGATCAGTCATGGAATACCAGTCACCGTTCTCATTGTTGGAACTGTGTTTTTGCTGTTGGTCGTCGCGCTGAAACGTGGAATGTTGAAGCGCGATCCGCTTGAGAGGGCTTGGTGGGCGGCAGCACTCGTGATGGTGGTGATGCATGCCACGGACTTGCCACTGTTTGACAGCCGGATGAATTTTCTTGGTTGGGTGTTGCTAGCTGGATTGGCGAACTTCAACCAACCGCCAAAGCTTGATCGTGATGCTCTTGCAGTTTCTGGGGCGACAGCGGTCCTCTGAGATGCGTCCAAGGCAAGATGCGCTCGGTGTCCCATGGGTCATGAACCACGTCTGCCCATGAGGGTGGGAGTGGTTGTGCTGGTCCAGGCATGGGCTCCAGTTCACCGCTCAATGCAGCGCGGTACGTCTTTTTCCATCCGCCCATGCTTTCCCGACCGTCGCCTACAGCAGCGATCACGGGGGCCAGGCGGCGATCACTTCGTGACAGCAAGGCCTGAATCACGCTCCAGCCATAACTTTCCGGACGGAATTCAATTCCTTTTGGTTTCACCAGTTTTGCGAGGCGTTTCAGTCGCTTCTCTGCTTCCGGCCGTACGCCTTGCCATTGGAATGGTGTTTGAGCTTTCGGTACGAATGTGCTCACCCCCAGGGTGAGCCGCAGCCCTTTGGTGTCACGTTTCAGAGCCAAAAGCAGTTCTGCAGTGGCTTCGATGTCGTCATCGGTCTCCGTTGGTAGCCCAGCCATTCCGTACAACTTCAGTCCGGTGAGCCCGCCTTGTTTGGCATGGCGGGCCGCTGCATAGATGGCTTCGGTAGTGAGTTTTTTATTCACCACCTCTCGCATCCGTTCACTGCCGCTTTCAATCGCAATCGTGAGTGAGCGGCTGCCGCGTTTCGACAAGATTCTCGCGAGTTCGGGGGTCACGGTGGCGGCTCTCACGGAGCTCACACTGATGCGGGTGCCATCGAAGCGATCTTGATCCAGCCACTGGAGAAGGTCGGAGAACTGGGGATGTTGGGTGACGGATGCACCCAGAAGCCCTAGGCGCTTCGTGGCGGTTAACCCTTTCTCAACGGCGGGAATGAGGCCGTCGTCAAGGGATGGAGTGCGGAAGGGCAGGGTCAGATAACTGGCTAAGCAAAATCTGCAGAGCTCAGGACAACTGCGCACGACTTCCACCATGTGGATGTCGGGCCAAGCTGCCTCTGGCGTCACGACTGTGGAGTGGCTAAGAGTGTTTCCACGCCAAGTTTGCTTTTCAACAAGCGCTGGGATATCCGCTTCAATCGGATCCACAGCAATCAGCTTTCCGTCTGCGTCGTAGCGAGGCAGATAGAGCGAAGGCACATACACCCCGGGCACTTGGGCAAGGTGCCGCAAGCGTTCGTCGCGGGGAGCGTGGCGGCACTCCTGCAGTGCATCGATGAAGGCAGGCAGCAGCAATTCGCCGTCTCCAAGGAGCACGGCATCGAAAAAGGGAGCGAGAGGTTCGGGGTTGGCGGTCAGGACAGGCCCCCCGCCGAACACGATGGGGTCATCGTCGCTGCGCTCGATGGCCCAGATCGGAATGCGTTGGTTGCGTAAGAGCTCAGGCAGCACCGGTCCATCCAATTCCCAACTCAGGGACAGACCGAAGAGGTCGCAGCGTCGCGGTAGCGGATCGCCTTGATCGGTAAACAGACGTCGAACGTCGACGTCATGGCGTTGGGCAAGGGTGGCCCAGACGATTTGGTACCCCAGGCTTGTGATGCCAACGGAATATGTGCTGGGAAAGGCCAGTACAGCCCGCAGCGCATCAGGATCCGGCGTCGCAGGATCAAATAGGAGAGTTTCCTGATTCAGGAGATCAAGACTGGCTGTGTTCTCATCCTGCAGCTTTGCCTTGCCTTTGCATGGTTTTGCTAGCTCGAAGCCAACAAATTTGATGCGATCAATGCGACGGGTGTCAACAATGAATCCAGCAGATGAACGTCAATGAATCATTGAAGAGTCATGATTTTCCTCTTATACCTCAATCGATTAAGAAAATTTAGCGAGGTTGGTCGAGATTCAGATTGATATTTTTTGGATTAATCGCTCTTATTGATTTTGCTTATTTGCTTGGAATTTTTTTGATTGATTTGGGCTCTTGTTCGCTTTTCGTCAGCTGCCTCCATGCTCATTTGTCGTTCATAAATAGAATGGGGGCTGAAGAGTCGGGCGATCAGAAAGCTGGTGAGGCAGGCCACCAGGATCGGTTTCAGGATGAGTAGGTCTTTGACCAATGCAAAGGCCAGGAACATTGCTGTGATGGGTGTGCGTGAGCAGCCCGCCACGAAAGCGCCCATGCCAGCGAAAACGTAGGTGTTGGGGAGATGGCCGGTGATGGATTGGACCCAATCGCCGCAGGCCAACCCCATGGCCCCTCCAAGCGTGAGCATGGGCATAAACAGTCCGCCCGGTGCGCCGGAAGCCGCTGCGAGACCAGTGCTAAAGAACAGCACGACGAATCCCGCTAACGCTTGCGTCACCCCTGTTTCACTGGAGCCAATCACGTGGAACAGTTCATCGAGGTTGTGGAAACTCGATGGCAAGGCGGCATAGACGCTGCCTAAGACGAGCCCACTCAGGCTCATGCGCAAAATCAGCCTGTTGCCAAACCAATGCTGTCCTTGGCGTTGCATCATGAGTACATAGCGGGTGTAAAGCTCTGCTAAAACACCAATTACGGCCCCAAGACTGATTAGATAAATCACATCGATGGGAAAAAATTCCACATCAATTGGAAACTTTCGTTCGAGTAGAAATCCCAGATTCGGTTGGAATCCCTTCGCTCCAGATCCCAGTCCGAATACACCCAATACATCCGCCCATGTGTCGGCAGAAAAGGTAGTGATCAAAACCAGTAACAGCACCACTGGTCTTGCCGAGTGCAGTAATTCTTCGATCGCATAGATGAAACCACCGAGCGGTGCGCTGAACACTGCAGCGATGCCAGCACCTCCGCCGGCAGCAACGATGACGCGCCGAAATGCAATGGGTGCTTTCAGCCATCGCGACATTTGCCAGGCGACGGATCCACCCATTTGCACGGCTGGACCCTCTGGGCCAAGGGGGAAGCCGCAGCCGATGGCGATGATTCCTGCCACCAACTTCACAAGACCAACGCGCAGGCCCATGGGGACCGACTTGTGATGGAGAAAACCCATGATGTGGGTGACCCCTGCCCCTGCGGCAGCTGGCGCAAAGTTGCTGATCAACCACCCGGATACAAAACCTCCAAACGTGCCCAAAACGGGCAACACAATCCAGGCGGGAATGTCGTGAAGGAGATCACGGCGCCAATCGCTTAAAAAGTGAATACCGCTTTGAAATAAAAGACCGGCGATCGTGGCTCCAAGCCCTGTCAAGGACAGGGCCAGAACCACAACAAACCAGCGGCGTTCGAGCAGGCGTCGAATACTGCGGCTTGAGATCAGAGGATCGCGGTTTTGGTTTTGGTTGCTGTTGTCTTGCAAAGTTGGTTTCAGGCCTGCGCCAGAACAGCCGCTTCGTCGTCGGCACTCATCACACGCCCTTGGTCTTCAAATCCAGCAATTTGGTCGAAGTTCAGATAGCGATAAAGCTCATCCGAAAGGGGTTTGATTTTTTCTGCGGCGATGCGTTGGTACTCCTCGGGGGTGGGAATGCGACCTAAAAGTGCACAAACGGCC
>Ga0209251_1000714_pt1 | contig 28817 bp, 21 predicted proteins | sample SaaInlV_100m_DNA_6_FD_184665 | JGI IMG/M metagenome (GOLD analysis project Ga0209251, IMG submission 184665) | Marine microbial communities from expanding oxygen minimum zones in the Saanich Inlet - Saanich Inlet SI073_LV_10m_DNA (SPAdes) (version 2) | ecosystem: Environmental > Aquatic > Marine... | reverse complement strand
AATTTTACTACTCGTAAAAAAAATAAACGCTAACACAGGACTAATTGAAAAAGCGACAGTTGCGAAAAACAAAAAAAATATCGTCCGCATCGTTTTTCAATTAAGTCAAGGCGTCAAGACGAAAGTAAGCGGTGACAGTCAAAGCCTACGTCTAATCGCATCGCAGAATGCGATTCCCGATCTTATCGATAACTTCTATCAGGCGGAATCCACGCAGACAAAAAATAAGATTTGGGAAAAAGAGCAATACGTCATTGCCATTGATGCAGGACATGGTGGAAAAGACCCAGGTGCCGTTGGTCGCAAGGGGACTACCGAAAAATCTATTAATCTGTCTATCGCAAAGAAATTGAAAACATATATCGATAAAGAGCCAAACATGAGAGCAGTGCTCACTCGGGATAAAGACGTCTATGTAAAGTTAGCAGACCGAATAAGAAAAATTCGAAAACATCAGCCAACCATTTTTATTTCTATCCACGCTGACGGCGCAAAAAATAGAAAAGCGAGCGGATCGTCGGTTTTTATCTTGCCTAGAAAAGATGAGGTAGCAAGCTCCCGATATGCCAAGCTAGTAGCTGCTAAAGAAAATGAAATGGACCTGTTGTTTGACCCAGATATAGACGACCGCGATAAAGATACCCAAAAAACAATATTGGACCTGTCACAAAATGTAACCCGCTACCTGAGCGAGCAACTCGGTAGTAGTGTTTTAAAGCAGATGGGCAAGGTCAACAATCTACATAAAAAAAAGGTTGAAAAAGCAAATTTTGCAGTTCTAAAATCAATTGATGTCTGCTCAATATTAGTTGAAACCGCTTTCCTAAGTAATAGTAAGGAGGAAAAGCAATTAAAAACCTCCGAGTATCAAAATCGCATAGCATTAGCAATACTCAAAGGTATTAAAGATTTTTTAAAAAATACACCCCCTGAGCAATTAGGGATAAAAATATCAAAGGACTAAAAGCAGACATCCAACAATATGGAAATCACTGGAATACTCCTATCAGCCGGAATGAGCCGTAGATTTGGGTCTCAAAAATTAGTCACCAAGTTACCAACAGGTCTCTCTCTTGCGGTGTCATCCTGGCGAGCGCTTAAGTCAGCACACAAAAACTCCATCGCCGTTGTTCGTCACGACGATAAAGATTTACAAATCATCTTTGAGCAGGAAAAAATCCCTTATGTGCTTTGCTCCGATGCTCATCTCGGTATGTCTCGCAGCCTATTAACTGGCATCCAACATACTGCGGGCTCAAGCGGCTGGATTATCGCCCTAGGGGACATGCCTTACATTTCACCTTCTACCATTAAAAAAATTATTACTGAAATGTCAGATAAAAATAAATCAAACTTGATTTATCGTCCGAGGTACCGAGGGAAAGCTGGCAATCCAGTTGGCTTGCGTGCTGCACTACTTGATGAATTACTCACTTTAAAAGGGGATGAGGGCGCGCGTGAAATTATCAAACGATACATAAATAAAACTGAATTCATTGATGTTGATGACGACGGAATCGTTAAAGATATTGACACCCCAAATGACTTAGCTTGAGTAGATGGAGTTTACCGATATTGGCCATCCCAAGGGCCCAGCGCTACGGACGCCTTGAGGCCATCCTCGCTAACCTTAGGCCGATTAAGTGAAAACATATTTTCTGGAGAAACAGCGCAATAATCCATATATCCCATCCTAGCGATCAATCCAGCCTTTCCCGTATCAAACAAACCGTCCGTTAGATATTGATCGTCAATATAAACGCCGACGACGAATCCAAGAATCATCGTGTAGGAAGATGCCTCATCTTCCCCAAAACTTTTTGGGATTGGAAGACATTTCCAGAGTTTGCACTCTAACGCGGCTGGACTATCAGCAACTCGAGGAGGACTAACCAAATTAGAATTAGCAGGTGTAAGCTTGGCTAGTTCAAATTCACTAACGCCCTGATCCACTGCCGCAGAACTAATATTCATAGCGTCACAAAGATGTCGAGTCGCTAGCGAACAAACAAATTCTTTATTTTTTTCTATATTGACTAAAGTATCTTTACGTTGGTTAGAAGAAATCATAACCATAGGTGGAGAGTCACTCACAGCGTTAAAAAAACTGTAAGGCGCTAGATTCACTTCATCATTTTCGGAAATCGTTGAGATCCAACCAATAGGCCTAGGGGCGACTAATGCCTTAAAGGGATCATGCTTTAGCCCATGCTTGTTACTATCAGTTTTATAGTACATGGTAGTACCACTTGCGAGCGACAACCATCACCTCAATCAAGCGCCTTCAATATATCTTCGACTACTTTTTTCGCATCACCAAAAACCATCATCGTCTTATCCATGTAAAACAATTCGTTATCCAGCCCGGCATACCCAGAGGCCATCGACCTCTTATTCACAATGACGTTATTGGCCTTGTGTGCCTCTAAAATTGGCATTCCGTAAATAGCGCTACCAGGGGTTCGGGCCGCAGGATTAACCACGTCGTTCGCACCTAAAACAAACACCACATCTGTCTGCCCAAAATCACTATTAATATCCTCCATCTCAAACACTTGATCGTAAGCCACTTCAGCCTCCGCTAATAAAACATTCATGTGACCTGGCATCCGACCAGCAACGGGATGGATTGCATAACGCACATCAACGCCCTTTGATATTAATTTTTCCGTCATCTCTTTCACGGCATGCTGTGCCCGCGCGACCGCAAGCCCGTAACCGGGAACAATCACAACCGAGTCAGAATTACCTAATAAGAACGCAACATCATCTGCACTTCCAGACTTCACAGGTCTCGCTTCAGATGTTTCAGTTTGCGCTCCCTCCTCAGCACCAAAACCACCAAGAATAACGCTGAAAAATGACCGATTCATAGCCTTACACATAATGTACGATAAAATCGCACCCGACGATCCAACTAAGGATCCAGCAATAATCAGCATCGAATTATTCAACGAGAAACCAATCCCAGCAGCGGCCCAACCAGAGTAACTGTTTAACATCGAAACCACTACCGGCATATCAGCGCCACCAATAGGGATAATAATTAAAACACCTAGCACGAATGCAATAGCCATCATGAGCACGAAAGGTGTCCACTCTTGCGTCAGAAAAAACCACACACCACAGATCAACATCAGAAGAGCTAAGCCGAGGTTAATTAGATGCTGACCTTTAAAAACAATCGGAGCCCCTTGGAAAATACGCAATTTATAACTGCCTGATAATTTCCCAAATGCGATCACAGAACCAGAAAAAGTTATGGCGCCAACAAAAGTTCCAACGAAAAGTTCAAAACGATTCCCGACGGGAATCAAGCCATCCACTAATTCAATACCTAGCGCTTTAGGCTCGGCGACAGCTGCTACTGCGATAAAAACAGCAGACATACCAATCATCGAGTGCATGAATGCAACCAACTCAGGCATTTTGGTCATCTCAACCCGTTTAGCCATAATAGCGCCCAGGCCTCCGCCAACGACCATAGCACCGAACACATTCAATAACCCAGTGTGCGCCCCAGATGCTAACTTTAAAATAAGCGCGATCGTAGTCAGAATTGCGATCATCATCCCAACCATCCCGAAAGCATTACCTAACCTCGATGTGTTCGGATGAGACAGACCTTTAAGAGCTTGTATGAAGCAAACAGAGGCTATCAGATAAAGGAGTACGACAATATTGATACTCATTTTTCTGCCCTCTCGGCAACCTTCTTGGGTTTCTTTTTAAACATCTCAAGCATTCGCCGCGTGACCAAAAATCCACCGACCACGTTAACAGAGGCAAGTGCTACTGCAGCAACACCCATCACTTGCCCTAACAGTGTTTCCGTAAGGGCAGCAGCCAGCATTGCTCCAACAATCACGATGGCAGAAATTGCATTTGTAACAGACATCAGCGGAGTATGAAGCGCTGGTGTCACATTCCAAACCACGTGGTAACCAACATAAATCGCTAAAACAAAGATGATGAGATTAATGATAGTCGGATTAATTAATTCCATGCTTTGACTCCATATTCAAAAATACTTTAATCAGAATTCGACGACACCAAAGTGCCAGAAACAACTTCGTCTTCTAAATCCAGCTCAAACGAGCCGGTATCTTTATTGACGAGCAATTCCAGAAAATTTAATAAATTTTTCGAGTACAAGGAGCTTGCATCTGAAGCGACACTGGATGGGATATTAACCGTCCCGATGATGGTAACCCCATTCACGATAGAGGTTTCATTCGGTTTCGTGAGGGGACAATTACCACCCTGCTCCGCAGCCATGTCAACGATCACTGAACCAGGCTTCATCGTTCGGACCATTTCCTCCGTTACCAGAACAGGGGCTGGTTTTCCAGGAATTAGTGCGGTCGTAATCACTATATCAGCTTGACTTAGCTTGCTAGCAATCAACTCCCCCTGGCGCTTTTTGTAATCATCACTCATTTCTTTTGCGTACCCGCCCTCGCCTTTGGCGAGCTCTTCCTCAGCCTCCGTGAGGGGTACTTCTATAAATTTCGCTCCTAGCGATTCGACCTGTTCCTTCGTCTCCGGTCGGACATCAGTAGCCTCAACGACAGCGCCCAGTCGTTTTGCCGTTGCGATTGCCTGAAGTCCAGCGACTCCAACACCCATGATCACTACCCTAGCAGCTTTCACTGTGCCCGCTGCTGTCATCAACATTGGCATAAGTTTTGGATAAACATTTGCGGCCATAAGCACTGCTTTGTAGCCAGCCAAATTGGCTTGAGAAGACAATACGTCCATAGATTGAGCACGTGAGATACGTGGGAGACGCTCCATCGCAAACCCAATGACGCCAGATGCTTTCAACCGGTTAATGATTGTCTCGCTGTGAGGTTGTAACAAACCAATAATCACTTGATTTTTTTTCAATAAAGTGGATTCACCGTCACTCGGACCTTGAACTTTAAGGATGAGTTCAGCGCTTTCATAGATTTTGGCAGCATTGTCGACCAGACTCGCGCCAGCTTCTTCATAAGCGCTGTCAGGAAACGAAGATTTTTCCCCAGCACCCGTTTGAACAAGAACCTGATGTAAGCCTTTGGCTACAAATTTTTTCACTGTTTCCGGAGTGGCAGCAACTCGATTTTCGCCCTCTAGTAACTCTGTTGGTATTCCAATTAACATCAATCGACGCCCTATGGTTTATCGTTGGGACTCAATTGCTAAACTTGAGTCAAATTGAAGCATATTTGCAACTAATCTATTGAAACTTAATATTGAGAGTTTGTTTCTTCACTATCCCAACTTTTGCAAATTCTACATGAAGGAAAAATTAGTCGTTTAAAATCTGTACCATTAAACCTTATGTCAATAATCAGATCGCTTCCTGACGTCCTCATTAGTCAAATCGCTGCTGGCGAGGTGGTAGAGAGACCGGCGTCCGTTCTTAAAGAATTAGTTGAAAATAGTGTTGACTCAGGTGCCACCGAAATTAGTATCTCGATCGTTGACGGTGGTATGCGAGAAATACGGGTTGCGGATAATGGTCCAGGGATTCCTCAACAACAATTGCCCCTCGCGTTGTCACGCCATGCAACAAGCAAAATACAAGGGCTAGAGGACCTTGAGTCCATTCAAAGCCTGGGTTTCAGAGGCGAGGCGCTAGCCTCTATCGCGTCAGTTTCTCAGCTCACTCTGGCAAGTAGACATGGAGGGGAAGCGCACAGTTGGAAAATAAACGCAGACGGGGGAAATGTATCCGAACCCATACCTTGTGCGCTTGACAAAGGCACTGTAGTGACCGTTAAGAACTTATATTTCAACACCCCCGCGAGAAAAAAATTTCTTAAATCACCGAATACCGAATATGGGCACTGTGATGAAGTCTACAAACATATTGCACTGGCGAATCCCCATGTCAGGTTTTCAATCATGCACAATGGAAAACCAAAACGTAGGGCTCAGGCAACAAGTATTGAGATGCGCGTTACAGAAACTCTAGGGTCTAGCCTAACGGAGGCCAGCATTTGGATTGATGAAGGCTCTGCAGAACTATCTCTCAGCGGGTTTGTTCAACAACCAGGCTACGAAACCACAAAAAAAGACAATCAATATCTCTTTGTTAACGGAAGATTTGTTCGGGACAGAGTGATTTCTCATGCAATACGTCAAGCATTTAACGATGTACTTCACCATGGAAAATCTGTTTCTCACATTTTATTCCTGCAAATCAATCCAAAGTTAGTAGATGTCAATGTTCATCCGAGAAAAACGGAAGTTCGCTTTCACGAATCGCAAGCAATTCATCAGTTCATTTTTCACGCGATTGAAAAGAAACTCTCATCAATCGATATGAATGCGAATAAAGTGACTCACTCATTTTTCCAAAATGCGAACATTTCACCAAGCCCTTTAGGTGCATCCTCTCAATCTAATTTAAATTTGTCCTCAGCAAGAAACTTGACCCGTCCTCAGCTATTCGGCACTTCAGAGATTGGGGGGGTTTCTGAGATAGCGAGGGACTCAACTGAAGAGCGTAATATTACGGACCTTTCAAACTGGAATGCGCTTGAAGAAACAAATACTAGCGAACATGCACTCGGCTTTGCACTGGCACAGCTAAGCGGGGCGTATGTCCTTGCTCAAAACCAAAGCGGTCTGATCATCGTTGACATGCATGCCGCGCATGAACGTATCGTTTATGAACAGTTAAAAACCGCCCTCGACCTGGAGGCAATCCCCAAACAAACCTTACTGATCCCGATAGACATTCGGCTAGAACTAATCCAGATCGAAGTCGTTCATGAAAATGAAGCATTACTCAATACGTTAGGTTTTGAGTTTTCATCATCAGGACCAGAAAATATAGCGTTACGAGCAATTCCATCATTTATCGGAACTGACAAAGTTACTGGATTAGTAGAGAACGTCATAAAAGATATCGTCCATTACGGAAGTACCAGGGTTTTGCAGGAACATCGTAATGAAGTTTTATCAACATTAGCTTGTCATTCCGCGGTGCGCGCCAACCGTAAACTAACGATTGAAGAGATGAATAACTTGCTGAGGGAGATGGAAAAAACAGAACGATCGGATCATTGTAATCACGGTAGGCCGACGTGGTTTCACATTTCATTATCTGAGCTCGATACACGCTTCATGCGCGGCCAATAGTAAGCGCAGGCGCTCTACCAACTTCTCCGGTAGATATCCCCACATGACAAAGACAATAAAACCAACAGCAATATTTCTTCTCGGTCCAACTGCAGCAGGTAAAACTCAAATATGTCTTGAGTTAAGTAAAGAATTACCAATCGAAGTCATTAGCGTGGACTCTGCACTCGTATATCGACACATGAATATTGGAACGGCCAAACCCATCGGTGAGGAGCTAACAAACTGTCCTCACCACCTTGTCGACATCATTGATCCGAACGAGCACTATTCCGCTGCAAAGTTTAAAAATGACGCGGAGCGACTCATTGAAGAGATCACTCTACGCGGGGCGATTCCTTTACTCGCGGGCGGCACTATGATGTATTACAAGGCCTTCAAAGAAGGTCTCAACAAATTACCTGAGAGAAATACGCAAATCAGAAACGAAATTGAAATAGATGCGAGAAAACATGGGTGGCAATACATACATAAAAAATTACGAGAAATCGACCCTGAGACAGCTAACCGACTGAGTCCTAACGATTCACAGCGAATTCAACGAGCCATGGAAGTATTTCAAGTAACAGGGCAGCCCATGAGTAAGTTAATTCTCAAAGAGTCGCCGAACAAAACGGACATCGAAACGCTTGATATCGCTCTAATCCCCGAAAATAGGGCCATTCTTCATGACTGTATTGCTAGACGATTTATAGGAATGATCGAACAAGGCCTGGTTGACGAAGTCATTAATCTTAAAAAAAATTGGAATCTCACATTAGAAATGCCCTCAATGAGATGCGTGGGCTATCGGCAAACTTGGGAATTTTTAGAGAATAAATACGACGAGGCATCGCTGATTGAAAAAGGGTGTACGGCTACCCGACAACTAGCTAAAAGACAGCTCACCTGGCTTAGAAGCTTAACGATTAAGCACGTTTTCGATCCTTACGCTGACAACACCCTGAGTGAAATCAAAGAGCTGACCAAAAAATTCGTACGCTAACCTTAAGGGGTAATTTCCTTCTTAGCAGTAACGGATGTCTCTAACTCACCATCGTTTAACTGAATTTTTAATTGATCGTTGATAGCGACAGAGTCAACGCTCGTTAAAATCTCACCAGCACCGAACCTTACAATCGAATAACCTCTCGACACAACTTGCTTTGGGTCGAGATGCGATAGGCCACCGCTTACCCGCGCCAAACGGTCGTGACTAACAGAGACAATACTGGCCATCTCGCGACGGATCCTAAGCCTCATATTATTTAACACCAAGGCAGAGGCTTTACTGTTCGGCTTTGCACGAGTTAAATGACTAAATCCCGCGATCAAACGTGCTTCTCGACCTCGCATTAACCTTTGCGAACTGACACTGAGTCTTGCTGCCATTCGAGTTAGCGTTTCGATAAGCGAGGCATTACGTTTTCCGGGGTGAATTAACCTACGATTGAAATAATCTAACTGTTGCTGCCAGGCCTCAACTCTACCTCTCATTTTTCCAAGTAAATCTTTTGATAGCCTTCGTAAATCTGATCTTATTTCCGTTGCCGAGTAAACCCCCGCAGCAGCGGCTGCAGTTGGTGTAACGGCGTGGTGATCACATACAAAGTCGACCAGTGTTGTATCTGTTTCATGCCCGACGCCGGATATTGTGGGGATCGAGCAATGCGCAATTGCACGAATTAATTCCTCAGAGTTAAACTCCCATAAATCTTCATAGCTTCCCCCACCCCGACAAATAATCAAGACGTCAACCTCACAGCGTGCATCAGCGACCAAAACAGCCTCTGCAAGCCGTAACCCTGAGCCAACCCCTTGAACTGGAGAGTGATAAACAACAACGGAAACGCTAGGAGCTCGATCAGCCAGTGTTTTGCAAACATCACGGAGCGCCGCTGCATCTTTTGAAGTAACCACTCCGATTTTTTTAGGGAATCGAGGTAGAGGCTTTTTCTTGTCGGACTCAAACAAGCCTTCCTCAGCCAGAAGACTTTTTCGCTTTTCATACCTTTCGAATAATTGTCCGATTCCAGAGCGTTGAATCAATTGGACGACCAATTGAAACTCACCACGCTTCTCAAACATTGAGGGAGAGGCCAATACCTCCACTTCAAGACCATTATCGATCTCAAAATCAGCCCTTATGAGCCGCGAACGGAACAGTACGCATCGGACTTGGCTGGAATCATCCTTGAGGGAAAAATAACAATGACCTGACGCCGCTCGCACAAAATTTGAAATTTCGCCTTTAACCCAAATCTCTGGAAAAGTATTTTCAATTAACGATTTGATATTTTTAGTTAACTGCGAAACCGTCAGAACGCCGGTTTGACTATTTTTCTTAATCATAATTAATGCTCGGTATCCATTACGTGTCCAATTTGTGGGGTACGCACTTTAAGTAAACTATTGACATTCATCAGTTTTTTTTATCAAGTAATCCACAAGCAAAACATTTTCAAAAAAAAATCATTTATAAACACGGCCTTAGAATCAATTTAATCATAAAGCATTGATTTATATCGATATTTAAAAAAATTAAGTTTCATACATCCATTATTCCTCTAAAAATAACTTGTTAAACCATATTGTCAACGTTAATTACCCACAAAACTATCCACAGAGCAACATACATCGTGCTTTTAGGCCATTTTTAGCAATCTTACCTGCGGTAGCTTAAAAAAATATACGCTACAGAACTTGCTGGCAGTAACGCTGACGTTTAAAGTGTTGGACCGAGCAATCAACACCCAAGGGTATGCCGTGATCGAAATAATTAAAGCCGCCGGATGGCCAATTTGGCCAATTATCTTTTGTTCCGTAATCTCTGTAGCAATAATTGTAGAGCGGTTCTACACACTCAGACAAGAGGCCATCACACCCAAAAATCTCTTAAACGAAATTATTAACCGTTTTAAAGTCTCAGGAGTCACTCAGGATTTAATCTCTGCGACACAAGTATCCTCTCCATTGGGGAGAGTTTTTGTCGCTGGACTTAAAAATATAGACAACACTAAAGATGCGATGAAAGAAGCAATTGAAGAAGCAGGAGTGGAGGTCGCTCACGAGTTAGAGAGGTACCTAACGACTCTCGGTACAATCGCAACGATGGCTCCCCTGCTTGGCCTTTTAGGGACGATCATTGGAATGATTGAGATATTTGGAGCTTCAACACCCACCGGCATTACGGATCCAGCGAGGTTAGCGCATGGCATCTCGATTGCTTTATACAACGCAGCATTCGGTATTATTGTCGCCATCCCGAGTTTGGTATTTTATCGGCACTTCCGTTCAACAGTGGACTCTCTGACTGTGCAAATGGAACTCCAAGCGATGAAATTAATCGATGTAACGCGCGGTAATCGGGCGGAATAGATCCTAATATGAATTTCAAACGATCGTCTTTTCGTGAGGAACCGGACATCAATTTGGTCCCGTTCATTGATGTCTTAATCGTCATTGTTATTTTTCTAGCAGTTACAACGACTTACTCAAAATACGCAGAATTAAAGATTAATTTACCGGTTGCTGACGCAAATAATGTCGATCAACCCATTGATAAACTGGAGATTGCAATTTCCAAGGAAGGACAATATTTTGTCAACGGCAGAGAAGTTCCGATGGAGAATCCAGCCAGCTTCGCGGACACACTTCGACAAATAGCCGGGGATCAATCGGATCCAGTGATCATTATTAGTGCAGATTCCCAAACAACTCACCAGTCGGTAATCTACACCATGGAAGCTGCCCGTCTGGCAGGCTATGGAAAAATCACATTTACCACACAAAAAAATTAGTGATCTCGCAGCAGAAAAATCGATCCGTTTCTTTTGATGTGACAAGCATAAGAAACACCTCAAAAGGATAAAGCCTTGCTGCGAACATGGGAGAGCTTTAACTTACTGTCACTTGCCTTATTGCCAGTAACGTTTTGCTTTTACGTGATAAGTAGCGCTAGACGACAATTATTTAAACTCGGCATCCTCCGAACAACCAAAATTGATGTCCCAGTTATCGTAGTTGGTAATATTAGCGTGGGAGGAACCGGGAAAACGCCTACGGTCATCGGCATTGCACTTGAGCTAAAAAAACGGGGGCTCAACCCGGGTATTATCAGCCGGGGCTATCGCGGCGATGGTATAACACAGCAAGTAACTGAGAAGAGTACTGCATCACAAGTCGGTGACGAGGCTATTCTGATACAAAACCATACCTTTTGCCCAATGTGGGTGGGGCCTAACCGTGTCACTAGCGCACAAATACTGTGCGAAAATTACCCCGGAGTGAATGTCATTATTAGCGATGATGGCCTACAACATTACGCCCTTAAAAGAGATATGGAGATCATCGTAATTGATGGGCAACGGCAGTTTGGAAATGGCCTGCTATTGCCCTCCGGTCCGCTCAGAGAAACGAAAACGAGGATTTCAGAATGTGACGCAGCTGTCATTACTGGAACACAAAGTATGAACTTACCAATTCCGACAACCAACATGACACTTGTTGGAGACACCTTCCATCAACTATCCGACCCAACGCTTACGTGTCGCGCTCGCGACTTTACAACAACTCAGATCGCAGCAATAGCCGGCATTGGAAATCCTGATCGGTTTTTCACGCACTTAGCATCTTTGGGCATCAGCGCAGAAACAAAGCGTTTTCCTGACCATCATGAATTCACGCAATCAGACATTACTTCAATAAAATACGATGTTATCCTGATGACTGAAAAAGATGCGGTAAAATGTAAAAAAATGGGAGGCAAAAACTGTTGGTTTCTGCCCGTACGAGCTCACTTCAGTGGGCATCTAATTAGAGATATTGTCGAAACAATTAAAATCTATCGTGGATAAAAAGCTTCTTGACATATTAGTTTGTTCCGTTTGTAAGGGAGAACTAGAATTGCAGTCTAAAAAAACCGAACTGGTATGTCAGCGCTGTAAGCTGGCGTTTCCCATTAAAAACGGAATCCCAATTATGCTGGAAGAAGAAGCACGCACTACCCAAACCGACTAGCCAATTACAGGACTTTACTGACTTGTGAATTTCAACGTTGTCATCCCTGCTCGGTTCGAATCCACGCGATTTCCGGGAAAGCTATTATCAATTATTAATGGTCAGTCGGTCATTGAACGAGTCGTCAATATAGCGCGTCAATCTGGAGCGAGAGAAATCATTGTCGCGACTGACGACCAACGCATATCAGAGTGTCTCGACCACATGAAATGTGACGTCATCCTGACAAGCGAAAACCACCAAAGCGGGACTGACCGCATCGCAGAGGTGGCGAACATCAAGAAATGGCCCGCACAAACGATGGTGGTCAACCTTCAGGGTGACGAGCCTTTTATCCCTCCCGAATTAGTCAATGCAGTCGCAAAGGCTTTAGATCAAGCGCCGAGCGCTTCAATCTCCACTGCATGCTTTCCCATCACTAAATACGAAGAGTTGCTTGACCCCAATCTAGTCAAACTTACTGTAGATCACCAAAATTATGCGCTTTATTTTTCGCGAGCACCTATGCCCTGGGCCAGGGACACGTTCTCTACTAACGAAAAATGTTTGCCCGATGGATTTGTTGGACTGGGACACATCGGGATTTATGGGTATCGAGTTAAATATTTACTTGATTACCCAAATTTACCGTTTAGTCCATTGGAGAACCTTGAGAAACTGGAACAACTTAGAGCTCTTCAAGCAGGGCATCGAATTGTTCTGGCACAGACCTCCATCCCACCCGCAGCAGGGATAGACACCCCTGATGATTTGGAACGGGCGCGTGTGCATGCGAGCACGTTATAATTTCGAATCTTTTATAAAAAGAGGCGAAGTTCACTAATACTTTTACTATCGCCAAAAACTAATTGCACTAAACCAAAATATCAAAAATTAAGGAATTAACGTGAAATTAATATTACTTGGCCCTCCCGGCGCCGGGAAAGGCACCCAGGCAACTTTCATAATGGAAAAATATAATGTTCCACAGATTTCAACCGGAGACATGCTAAGGTCGGCAGTAAAAGACGGGTCCGCGTTAGGGTTGGAAGCCAAGAAATTCATGGATTCTGGCGGCCTCGTGCCTGATGCTGTAATTATTGGTCTCGTAAAGGAAAGAATTACCAAGCCAGACTGCGAGAATGGATTCCTATTCGATGGATTTCCTAGAACCATCCCGCAAGCAAATGCTTTAAGCGAAGCAGGCGTTCAAATTGATTACGTTATTGAAATCGATGTTAATGACGAAGAGCTTATTAAACGTTTATCAGGTCGACGTGTGCACCCTGCGTCGGGTCGAACTTATCATATTCAATTCAATGCCCCCAAAAGAGAGGGGTTGGATGATATTTCTGGTGAACCTTTGGTACAACGCGACGATGACAAAGTAGAGACAATTAAACGTCGATTAGAGGTCTACCATGAACAAACGGCACTTTTAATTGGTTTCTATTCTGAATTAGCAAGTAGATCTGCCGGGACTGAAACGCAGTACAAGAAATTCTCTGGTATCGGCTCACTCGAGTCCATAAGAGATCAAATATTTAATACTCTGGATAATAAATAGCAGCACGATACCAATTAATCCGTTATTTGAACAAAGCACTAAAGATACTTACCAAAATAATAAGGATGTGATGACAAAATTATCTAATGCTTTCTATGCTCAATCTGGTGGTGTGACAGCCGTTATAAATGCCTCGGCTGCAGGAGTAATTGAAACAGCACGAAAAAACCAAAATAAGATAGGGAAAATATACGCCGGGAAAAATGGGATCATTGGCGCTCTCACCGAAGACTTAATAGATACCTCAAAAGAGTCTGCTACTGCTATTGCAGCGCTGAAACACACACCTGCTGGCGCTTTTGGGTCTTGTCGATACAAATTAAAAACACTGAACGAAAACAGGGCTGAATACGAACGTTTGATAGCGGTATTCAAAGCACACAACATCGGGTACTTTTTTTATAATGGCGGCGGTGATTCCGCCGACACATGTCTAAAAGTGTCAAAAATATCTAAAGAATTAGGTTTTCCGATCCAAGCGATACACATCCCGAAAACGGTAGACAACGACCTACCCATCACCGACTGCTGTCCTGGATTCGGGTCAGTGGCGAAGTACGTAGCCGTTTCCATGAAGGAGGCGAGTTTTGACGTCGCATCGATGGCTAAAACATCAACCAAGGTTTTTATTCTTGAGGTAATGGGACGACATGCGGGTTGGATTGCCGCTGCCGGCGGATTAGCCTCCACGAAAGACAGCCCACTCCCTCTTGTTATCCTTTTTCCTGAGATCACATTTAACCGCAAAAAATTCATTAAAAAAGTTCAGGAGAAGGTCAAAAAATTCGGCTACTGCTCAATCGTTGTCTCAGAGGGCGTCAAAGGGAGTAATGGACAGTTCCTATCTGATCAAGGACTCAAGGATGCCTTTGGACATGCTCAACTAGGTGGGGTCGCTCCCGTAATTGCTAACCTTATTAAGGAGGACCTCGGATTTAAATATCATTGGAGCGTAGCGGACTACCTGCAAAGAGCCGCTCGACACATCGCATCACAAGTCGATGTGGACCAAGCGTATGCGCTCGGCGCATCTGCAGTTAAACTAGCAATTGAGGGCCAAAATGCTGTTATGCCTACGATCGAGCGGATATCAGACCACCCATACAAATGGAAACTTGGAACAGCCCGACTATCAAGGGTAGCTAATATTGAAAAGAAAATGCCGAAAAAATTTATTAGTATCGATGGGTTTGGCATTACACCAAGCTGCGAGCGCTATCTTAAACCCCTAATAAAGGGCGAGGCATATCCACCGTATAAGGATGGGCTTCCAAAATATGTCACTTTGAAAAATAAATCCGTTAAGAAAAAATTAAGCAATAATTTTAAAATCTGAGATTGTATGATCGAATTTCAAAAGTTTATCTCTATTTTCAGGTACAATCCTGCGCAAGAAAAATTTTAAAATAAAGTCCACTCAGCGCAATTTTGAGATGGATTGCAACTAATCAGGGTATTTGGCCGACCCTCATCGGCCAGTCAACTTCAAAAGTAAGGGGGGACGTTAATGTCTTCAGGACTAGTGATAGCCTTAGTTTGTTCGGTCGTAGCCGTCATTTACGGTGCTGTGTCGATACAATGGATCCTGCGCCAGCCAGCCGGTAACGATCGCATGCAAGAAATTGCCTCAGCGATTCAAGAAGGTGCGCAAGCGTATTTAAACAGACAGTACTACGCGATTTCTATTGTGGGAGTCGTTTTGTTTGTAGCCTTGGGTTTTGCACTTGATTGGTATACAGCCATAGGCTTCCTAATCGGCGCAGTGTTATCAGGTGCGGCTGGTTATATTGGCATGTTCATCTCAGTTCGGGCTAATGTCAGAACCGCTGAAGCAGCTAATAACGGGATTAACGCTGCGCTTAACGTCGCCTTTAAAGGTGGGGCCATTACAGGTATGTTAGTCGTTGGTCTTGGCCTTCTGGGAGTTGCGGGTTACTTCGGTATCGTATCCCATCTGTCTGGAGACACCGATGAGGCGTTACACGCATTAATCGGCCTCGCCTTCGGTGGATCATTAATTTCCATATTCGCCCGTCTTGGCGGCGGAATTTTTACAAAAGGTGCCGACGTTGGTGCTGACCTAGTGGGTAAAGTTGAGGCCGGAATTCCGGAGGATGATCCTCGCAACCCAGCTGTTATTGCTGACAACGTTGGAGATAACGTGGGTGACTGCGCAGGTATGGCCGCTGACCTTTTTGAAACCTATGCCGTAACCATCGTGGCAACGATGCTCTTGGGTGGTCTCATGATGTCAGATATGGGTGAGGCTGCAATTATTTATCCACTAGTCCTTGGTGGAGCGTCAATTATTGCATCGATTATAGGAACTTTCTTTGTGAAAACATCGGAAGGCGGCAGCATCATGGGTGCACTTTACAAAGGCGTGATCGTCTCTGGCGTCATTGCTGCAGCGGCTTTTTACTTCATCACCGACTCAATGATGGGTAGCGAGTCGATAAACTTGTTTTACGCTGGATTGGTTGGTCTCGGATTAACCGGGGTATTGATCGTAATTACCGAGTACTACACCTCAACAGAGTATGCTCCAGTAAAACATGTGGCGGCGGCATCGGAGACTGGTGATGCCACTAACATAATCGCTGGTTTGGGCGTATCAATGAAATCGACAGCGCTTCCAGTGCTGGCAGTATGTATTGCGATTGGTGCATCTTACTCGTTAGCTGGACTATACGGAATCGCAATCGCAGCAACTGCAATGTTGTCAATGACAGGAATGGTTGTAGCACTTGATGCTTACGGACCTATCACCGACAACGCGGGTGGAATTGCTGAAATGGCCGAATTGCCATCTAAAATTAGGGACATTACCGACCCTTTAGATGCAGTGGGTAATACAACGAAAGCAGTGACCAAAGGTTACGCTATCGGATCCGCCGGATTAGCTGCGCTAGTTCTTTTTGCGGACTATACAAACACCCTAGAAGCCGCAGGTAAACTTGTTGAGTTCTCCTTATCGGATCCAGCCGTTATTATCGGGCTATTCCTAGGTGGAATGATTCCTTACCTTTTCAGTGCTATGGCCATGGAAGCGGTAGGACGGGCTGCTGGTTCAGTCGTGAACGAGGTCAGACGTCAATTTCGTGAAATAACAGGCATCATGGATGGTTCGGGGAAACCAGACTATTCTAAAGCTGTTGATCTTCTTACTCGTTCGGCTATCAAAGAGATGATGCTTCCCTCTTTGTTACCAGTATTAGCTCCAGTTATCGTTGCCTTCGGTGTGAATTGGCTCATGGGTCCAGGGGAAGGGATTAAAGCTCTAGGTGGCTTACTGATTGGCACGATCATTACTGGTATTTTCATAGCCATTTCCATGACCACCGGTGGTGGCGCCTGGGATAACGCGAAAAAGTATATTGAGGATGGTAATTTCGGCGGTAAAGGCTCTGATGCTCACAAAGCATCAGTAACTGGCGATACCGTTGGTGATCCATATAAGGACACAGCGGGTCCAGCCGTTAACCCTCTTATCAAAATCATCAACATTGTTGCTCTCTTGCTAGTACCCCTACTGTAAGAGAAACTGCAAATCAAAAAAAAGGCCTCGTTAAGAGGCCTTTTTTGGTTAATGGACTCAGTCGTTTTGCTTAGATTGCTGAATACCTGCAGTAACAGCGAGCCGCATAGCTTGCTCTCGCGGCATATCGACGGCAGACACTCTGGAACGCTGGATAAAAACGGTATATCCACCGATCTGATAACTCATAGGTAGATAAACCGCCACACTTCCCTCGGGGACCATACCTGTTGGCAGATCAGAGAACTCCTCTCTGGTAACAAATCCAAGTAACCTGACTTCTAAATTCGGCATATCGACCATGACCACTTGAAAGTTTTCTCCCTTATCATCACCGGCAAACAACCCAAAAAACTCCTTTAAAGCGCTGTATATTGTCTTGATCAGTGGAACCTTTAAAAAGAATCGTTCAGTCAGCGTAAAGATGCTTCGAATGACGTAAGCCCGCATCAAAATTCCGATGACAAAAACAACGACACACCCAGCAGCAAGACCCATCCCAGCGACGTACATACCCTCAGGCAAGATCATCTTCAACGGGGAGACCATGAAGGACTCAGCTGTTGTAAATAACCAAACCAGTAGATAAATAGTGGCCAACACGGGCAGTGCTGTGAAAAGGCCTGTCAAAAAAACTTTACTTATAAATTTCATCACGATACCACTCTCTCCCATTTGTTAGGTCGGTCACTTTCTCTAAAGTATAGGTTTTCGATCGCTTAATGCAAATTTTTCAAAGCAGCTCCTGTTGCTGAATCGCGTTGTTGAGCTAAGTTTTCACAAGTCCCTTGAAATAATATGTGACCTCCACCCTCTCCCCCTTCCGGACCTAAATCAATGACCCAGTCAGCGCTACTAATTACATCCGTATTATGTTCTATTACGACCACTGTGCCGCCTGAATTAGCTAAACGCATGAGTGCTTCGATTAGTTTTTCAACATCTGCCATATGCAGTCCAACGGTCGGCTCATCCAAAATGAAAAGAGTTGTTTTATCAATTTCTTTTGACCGCTGAACGTCGCTGTCGGATCTAAACTTAGATAACTCAGAGACTAGCTTGATTCTTTGGGCCTCACCGCCGGATAAGGAGCTACTTTGTTGTCCGAGGGTTAAATATCCAAGCCCTAATTCGTCGAGAAGTTTGAGCTTTCTGCTAATACGGGGGTGTGCACTAAAAAGTGTAGCAGCATCTTTGATATTAAGCTTTAAAACATCTGCAACCGAATGACGGTTATACGTTATTTGCAAAGTATCTTTACTAAATCTATCGCCATGACAGACTTCGCACACACTTCGAACGTCAGGAAGAAAGTTCATTTCGATCTTTTGAACTCCCTGTCCATCGCACCCCTCACATCGCCCTCCTTTTGTATTAAAGGAAAATCGAGCTGGTCCAAAGCCTCGTACTTTGGCATCAGTCGTTGACGCAAAGAGCTTTCTAACTTCGTCCCAAATACCAGTGTAAGTTGCCGGGCAGGAACGTGAAGTTTTACCAATTGGCGACTGATCCACCTCAATGACCTTAGAGACGCGATCGAGACCACTTATTTTTGAGCAATCTGTAAATTTTTCCTCATGACGGGATAAAGTCGGACTCGACATAAACCTATCTATGTTCCCACGCAGTACCCCTCTTATCAGACTAGACTTTCCACTACCAGAAACACCTGTGACAAGTGTTAATCTTCCGATAGGTATTCGCACATCAACTGACTTGAGGTTATTAAGTGTCGCTCCGTTGACGCATATCGAATCCGATCCGTTCTCAACCACTCTTGCTGGAGACGGACAATAACGCTTAGGCGAATTCAAGTAACGTCCGGTGATCGACCGTTCGTCTTTTCTGATTTCCTCAGGAGATCCTGATGAGATAATCTCGCCACCTTCGATACCCGCACCTGGCCCCAAATCAATTACAAAGTCAGCCCTATTAATTGTATCCTCATCGTGTTCCACAACTACCAGAGTATTGCCATTATTTTGTAAATGTTTAAGAGCCTTTAAAAGCACCTCGTTATCTTTTGGATGCAAACCAATAGTAGGTTCGTCGAGAACGTAAACTGCGCCTCTAAGGTTAGAGCCCAATTGGGCTGAAAGCCTCATCCTTTGTGCCTCGCCCCCGCTTAGCGTTGGCGCTGCCCTATTCAAAGTAAGATAAGATAGTCCCACTTCAGTCAGAAACTGCAATCGAGACAAAACCTCGGTTAGTAAATCTTTAGCGATCAGTTTCTCTCTATCCGATAACTCAATCCTTGACAGGATGTTAAATAATGTACCGACAGGCTTGGAAACTAAATCTACGATCGAAAAATCCTTCCAAATAACGCTTGCTGCTTGCTGATTTAAACGAAAACCAAGACAGGTGTCACATGTGGCCGACACTTCATCGTGAACATGCCTATCGCGTTCCGACTCCGCCTCAATTTCATCTCTCAAACTTTTAACAGGAACGGATTTGTGAGTAAGGACCTGACCGGTCCCTTGACAAGGGTCGCACCATCCGTACTTTGAGTTGAACGAGAACATACGCGGGTCTAGTTCATCATAGGATTTTTGACATTTGGGGCACGCTCGTTTTATTGAAAAACTTTGCTGTTGAAAAGGGCCACCCTGAAGTAAGTGATCAAGATCAGAAATGACATGAAAAAAACCGTTACCGAATTCCAAAGCCTCTTCAACAATATTATTCAATACCTCAATTTGGGATTGATCCACCTTGATGCTAGCAATCGGAAGATCTATTGTGTGCTCCACGTACCGGTCCAGTCTTGGAAAATCCTTTGTTTCTATAAAAACGTCATCAACCAATAAGTGTGTGTAACCTTTTTTTCGATAACTCTCCGCCAAGTCTTTGTAGACTCCCTTTCTTGCTCGTACTAACGGCGCTAAGAAGCCAATATGAACTCCCGCGTAATCACTCATCAGCTTGTTTACGATGATAGATTGCGTTTGAGGCTCAATCTTTACATCACACTCAGGGCAGTATTGATCACCAACCTTGGACATTAATAACCTAAGGTAGTGGTAGATCTCTGTGACAGTTCCTACCGTACTTTTAATCCCACCGCGGCTGGTCCGTTGCTCGATGGCAACTGCAGGGGGTATACCGAAAACCGCATCCACATCAGGCTTCGTTCCGACTTGAATAAATTGGCGCGCATATGCATTCAAGGACTCTAAATACCGTCTTTGACCTTCGCCGTAGATTATGTCGAATGCCAACGAAGATTTACCACTGCCGCTAAGCCCAGAAATAACGGTCATCTTCTCATGAGGAATCTCAGCACAGATACTCTTTAAGTTATTTTCTCTCGCATTTTTAATCGAAATTGAACTTGGCGGCATCTCATTTTTGGAGACCACCTGATGTGACGATTGATCTTTATTGATAAATCCCAAACCATCATTTACTCGAGCTAATTCAATTCCTGTTAACGACGATTGATGATCAACTATGGCATTCGGCGTTCCGCAAAAGACGACCTTTCCGCCCCCTTCGCCACCCTCCGGCCCTAAGTCAATGATCCAATCGCAAGAAGCTATCAAATCGAGGTTATGTTCGACCATCACCACCGACGCGCCGAAATTGACTAACGTACGAAGAGCTATGAGTAATTTTTGAACGTCCTGATAGTGAAGACCTGTTGTTGGCTCGTCGAGTAGAAAAATTGTTTTTTCAACTGCTCCACTAGAAGCTTCAGCAATGTAACTCGCGAGTTTCAGTCGCTGAGCCTCACCTCCTGAAAGCGTGGGTACTGGTTGTCCAAGTCGAAGATACCCAAGGCCTACATCGATCAAAGGCTTAAGCTTGTTACAAATTTTAGGGTCGTCTTTAAACGCTCGAATGGAGTCCGAGATTGTTAAATTTAAAACGTCGTCAATATTTACCGTCCCGACAGTTGGTAGGTCGATATATATTTTCAAAATATCTGAACCGTAACGTTTACCATCGCATTCATTACATCTCAGATAAACGTCTGATAGGAATTGCATCTCAACCAGCTCGAAACCACTACCCGAACATGACTGACATCGTCCTTTGCCAGAATTGAAACTGAAAAACCCTTTATCGAACTTCGCTTTTTTCGCCGGAATGGAATTTGCAAAAATAGCTCGTATTCCGTCTAAAGCGCGGACATAACTCACAGGATTCGATCGCGAAGATTTTCCAATTGGCCTTTGGTCTAACAAAATGACACGATCAATTAACTCTATATTTTTAAACCCCTCCAACCCGTCAGTTGAAATACCTTTTCCTACTAAAACTCTCTCGATTTCATTGGATAAGATATCTTCTAGAAATGTTGATTTCCCGGACCCAGAAACCCCTGTAATAGCGACTAGATGCCCCAGTGGAATGTCAATATCGATATTTTTTAAGTTATTTCGCTGCGCGCCCAAAACACTGAGCCAATGAGTTTGTCCAGCCATAATTGGCTTACAGGATGAAGCGTCCCTGACAGACTTGTGACCTAATAGATATTGAGCGGTAACACATGCATCAACTGTAAGATCTTGTAACCGGCCAAAATACTCAATATGTCCTCCACGCTCCCCCGCCTCCGGCCCAATATCTAACAAATAAGTAGCAGCGCGAATTATTTGTGGGTCATGTTCAACGATTACAATAGTATTTCCATTTCGCTTGAGCCTCTGAATAACTGAGATGATTCTGTTTATATCCCTCGGATGCAAACCGATGGATGGCTCATCCAGTAGAAATAGGGTCTGAGTCAGTGATGCCCCTAGAGCGGTCGCTAAATTCAGGCGCTGGACTTCACCGCCAGATAACGTTCTAGATTGCCGGTCAAGAGTCAAATAACCGAGCCCAACTTCCTCTAAAAATTCAAGTCTCGATACAATTTGATCCAGCACTAACTGACTTGAATCGTCTCCATCAATTTCGTGCCACTTGTGTTTTTCGGTATTTATAAACCGCTTCAAATCCCAAACTGAAATGACATTCAAATCGTGTATCGAAAAGCCGTTAATACGGCTTTTCTGTTTAAGACTCCAATCAATTTCAGGATACGTCGTAACAGTCGCCAATGGGTCAGGATCAGACTTTTCGGATCCAATCCGCCATAGCAACGCACTCGATTTCAAACGACTACCGAGGCATTCAGGACATTCCGTGTATGAGCGATATTTTGCTAAAAGCACACGGATATGCATCTTATATGCCTTAGTTTCTAACCAATCAAAAAATCGTTTCACTCCGTACCAATGTTTCGGCCAAGACTTTCGCCAACTCAGCCATTCAGGCTCACCCTCCAGCACCCACTTCTTATGATTGACTGTCATATCAACCCAAGGTTTATCGATAGGTATACCCCGCCGGTGAGCTTGCTCAATGAGCTCATCCTGGCACTCGGAATAACTGGCTGTTTGCCATGGCTTAATCACACCCTGGGCAAGAGATAAACGCGGATCCATAATCACAGAGTCCATATCGACACCGATCACCCGTCCAAACCCACGGCAAGTTCCGCATGCGCCCACTGGAGAATTGAACGAAAACAGACCTGGGCTAGGCGCAGAATAATCAATATCGCAAGACGCACAGTGAAAGCGATTACTGAAATCTAATGGTTGCTCAACCTTTTGGTCAGGTGCGTGAGGCGCAACCAAACAGTTTCCTTGGCCAACACGGAATGCCGCCTCAAAGGCTTCCCTCAATCGCGTCTCGTCGACCCGATTCACGTCAAAGCGATCAACTACAACAAGACTCTTCTCATCTAACTGGACAAAACGGTCATAACCTTGAGCTGTCAAATAACCTTCGATTTCCGATTGTGAGAAATTTTCTGGCACTATCACCGGAGCGTAAACGACTATCCGGCCCCATTTTTGATTTCGTACACTATTAACCATTGAATCGATTCCATCGATTTCGACGGGCTGTGCGCACTTGCGACAGTGTAATTTAGCAAACTTCGAAAAAAGTAATTTCAGATAATCTGACAGTTCAGTCATGGTGCCGACAGTCGACCTAGAGGTCTTCACAGAATTTACCTGGCGAATGGCAATCGCAGGAGGAATACCTTCAATGCTTGCCACCGAAGGTCTGTCCATGCGGTCTAGGAACTGCCGCGCATAAGACGAAAACGTCTCGACATATCTCCTTTGTCCCTCTGCGTACAAGGTATCAAAAACTAGAGAAGACTTGCCCGATCCGGACACTCCTGTGACTGCCGTGATTTCGCCAAGAGGTATGTCTAAATCTATATTTTTAAGATTATTTTGAGTGACTCCTCTGATTTTGATATGTTTGATCATACGGTGATGTTATCTGAAACTTTTCGTTAATAAAAAACTCTATAAGTGCGATAGACTGCATTACCAAAGGTTAGTTTAAAAATGGAAGTCAAAGCACATATATCATGATGAACTCTTTAAAGAAATTCGGTAAATTAATCGGGATAGAGACTGGAACCAGCGAAACAAACCCAAATCCATTGGAAACTCCGCGGTCAGTTGCAATTTTTCTCTATGAAGCAGCTCGAGTAGATAACGATGTGACTCCGGAGGATCTAAAAATCGCTACCGACGCGTTAGCAAGAATAGTAAACGTGACGCAAGCAAAAGCGATCGATCTCTTGCAGCACGCTTCAAGACCTGAAAATAGACCAACGTCATACCAACCTTTAGCAAAAATCATTAATGAGCAATTTTCCTACGAGAGAAAACGTCAATTAATTAATGCTATGTGGTTAGTTGCTCATTCGGATGCTCACATCGACCCGCATGAAGATCATATAATCCGTAAAATTTCCGACCTACTTTACGTGTCGCACAGAGACTTCATTCAAGAGAAAATTAGTGCTAGAGAAACGAGAAATTTGCCTCATTAGCTCTAGAGTATTCGTGTTGATCGAACTAAAAGACCACACCTAGATCACTATATAGCAATGAGGTCTATCTCAATCATCAATTTTAAGGATACGTAACTATGCGCTCAGCGTCTTCGATTCAAACTGTGATGTTAATTCCAATATTGATAGTTCTTTCGCTTTCGCCTCATGCGCGGGCGATAGACACCGAGGCACTGTGCGAAACTCCTGGAAATTGGATAATTCCCTCCCATCAGACGAGCACCATAACGGCTCACCCTACGATCATGAAAAGCGTTAGTAGCGCCGACTTTGTCCTATTGGGAGAGCAACATAATTTGCCCAATCACCATCGCTGGCAGACCCAGATGTTGGCCACTCTACTGGCACAAAAAGGAAAGATAGCCATCGGGTTAGAAATGTTGCCGCAATCGAGTCAACAGTCGCTGGACGCTTGGGTCAGTGGCGACTTGACGCTGGAAGAATTCATTTCACAGTCGGAATGGTACGACACATGGCGATTCGATATAGAGCTTTATACACCCATCTTACATTTTGCCAGAGACAATCGAGTCCCCTTGTTTGCTCTCAACGTGCCAGGGGACCTGATATCAGCGGTGTCGGCTAATGGATGGGAAAACGGCTCAACTGGTTTTGAGGCATACATCTCCAAACCATCACCCGCATCTGATAGATATAAAAACGACCTCGTAGAAATCTTCGAGCAGCATGACGGTAGCGATGAAAAGCAGATCGAACATTTTGTTGAAGCTCAGTTAGTGTGGGACAGAGCTTTTGCTGAGGGATTGGTTAGAGCTAGGGAAAAAACGTCACGGTTAGTGGTGGGGATCATTGGGTCCGGACATCTGACATACGGTCACGGAGTTAAACACCAGCTCAATTCATTAGGTGAATACCAAACCACAACTTGGATTCCAACTGAGAGTGGTGACTCTTGTGAAGCACTTACCTTGTCAAATGACGGCGTGGGCATAGCTGATGCCATTTTCGTTATAGCAAAGGGGATCGACGAGAGAAGCAAACACAAACTTGGGATTTTTCTTATTAATGGCGAAGGCGGCGTGGTCGTAGGCGACGTCCTAGAAAATAGCATTGCTCAGGAGGCCGGCATCGAGACTAACGACGTCATTATCGAAGCGGCTGGGCAGCAAATTCTTAACAGTGCAAATCTCGTTCGGCTCATACAAGACCAAGCCCCCGGCTACTGGCTACCATTAAAAGTTAAACGAGGGACTCAAGTAATCGAGATTCTCGCCAAAATACCTCTTCAGAACTAGGTGATGGGACTCATTAAACACAAGCTGGCATACTTTTTTTTTCTATTCCTTAGTGCCTTTTTTAATATTCATCAAACAGCAAATGCAGCAGACTCACCACACGTAGACCTTTACGTTACCTACGAAGAAAAAGCTGGAAAGGTCGTGGTTCACGCGACAACATTTTTGACGACTAGCGCCCCGAAATTTGTCTTATCTAACGTTGTAACATTAACTAACGTCGAGATAGGAAATAATGCAGTTATCTATGAAGCGTCCGACTCATATCTTATCGCATTAAAAGAAGGTCAAAATAGTGCACCCATCGTCTTAACTTACTCAATCTCACTTCCGGCTTCCAAGAAGACTGACGGCTCGACTGACCATAACGGCGGAGCAGACTGGTCGGGAGACCAAACTGGAGCGTTCATTCCGGGTAACAGAATCTGGTATCCCTTGTTTCAAGAGCCCAGTACAGCCAAGATAACCATAAAAACTCGCTCTCATTTGCACGCCGTCGCGCCAGGTCATGAGACAGGTAGTGAGGACACGAACGGATACCGCGTCAGTACATTTGAGATGCCTCAACCGATTTTAGGAATCGATTTAATGATAGGCCAATGGTTGGTCAGTGAGAAACAATTCCAAGGAATAACGGGACGGATCATTTTACGGACCTATTTCGATGAGAATAATAACCCATTATCCGAAGAGTATTTAGCGCTTTCTGAACGTTATATCAAATATTATGAAGAGCTGATTGGTCCCTACCCGTACACTAGTTTTGCTGTTGTATCGAGCCCGTTTCCGACCGGACTCGGTATGCCTTCACTTACCTACATAAGCGAAAAAATACTTAAATATCCTTTCATTAAAAATAGATCTTTGCCACACGAGATTGTTCATAACTGGCTGGGTAACGGTATACGTGCATCCTACGAATCAGGTAATTGGTCAGAAGGGTTAACCACTTATTTAGCCGACTACTGGCAAACCGAATTGAAAAGTCAGAGTGCAGCCAAAGACATGCGATATGGTTGGCTCAGAAACTACGCATCAGTAGCAAGAGAGGATGAGCAATCTCTTAGTTCATTCTCATCGCGTCATCACACAGCATCATCCGCCATCGGTTATGGCAAGGGGGCAATGTTCTTCCACATGTTGCGCACCGTTCTAGGTAAACCCGCGTTTATCAGTTGTATAAAAGATTTCTGGGGGTCATTTCAATTTAAGTCAGCCTCATACTCGACAATTAGAGATACCTGTCAAAAATACACGAATGCTGATTTAAACCTTTTTTTTGAAGCATGGGTTCCCACACTGGGCGCTCCCACAATTTCCGTGGTCAAGACACCGCGAATGCCTGACAATCGCCAGCTACTGTTAACCCAAAATGGTTCTTGGGTTTACAACCTTGAAATTGAATATGCATCATTAAAAAGCGAGAGTGAAACTATCACGATTCCCTTAGAAAATAAACTAACGGAAGTTAATTTTCTTGAGAATAGTAAAGGAGTCGCTCAAGTTCAAATAGACCCAAATTATAACGTATGGCGAAATCTATATTCAGAGGAAATTGTCCCAACAATAAGAGACTTTATTGTTGCCAAAGAACCAATCTACAAGCAACTGGGCTCAAACGTCATCAATGGTCAAAAACTGATCTCAGAGTATTTCCTAGAGAATGAGATTCAAAAAAAATCTCATAAAGCTTCTGATTTATCGGAGAGGCTTGAATCTATTCACTTGGGCGATATTTCGAAAATTAGAGACCATTTATTGCTTTCAACTCAAGCAAGTGATCAACGATTCTTAACCGCGATGTCGAATGCGGATTTTTTAATCGCATCTTTATCTCACATGAAAGGAAAGACACTTTTCATTGGCGTCTCACCAAAGATAGACGAGGAGATGCTATTTATGCTTTTATCCCGAGCGAGGCATTATGGAAAATACTCTTGGCTCACGATCAGTAGTTCCGGACAAACTTTTAGCGGAAAATGGTCTAGGGGAAAAAAACTATTCGAGTTGAGTGCATCCGGTCGTAAAAACTGACATGTTAATAACAAAATGAGTGTGACTTAAAGTCGCGCTTTGCATTTGCCAATAATTTTTTTGAAAATAAAAGAGTCTTACTGTCCAGAACGTCTAGAAATATCCGATAAGGCGGTGTTAAATCAATACACAAGAAAGCAAACCCTATAGGATCACCATATAAACGTTCAATACCTTCAAGATACAAAGCTGCCTGAATCAGGTGGCCATTGCGATTCAAACTCTTTAAAAAGCGTTTTTGATTGTTACCGGAAAACGTTTTTAGGTCGATAACGAGACCCTTCGTAACAATGTCTGGTCTTACCCTCCATTGATGATCCGCCTGATCTTTCCAGTATATAGACCTCTCAGTGAATCCAGAGTGAATCCAGTCCCGAAATAATTCACCTGACCACTGATTTAGCTTATCACGTGCTATTTTGAGATGACGATAGTCGGTTTGCGTTAAGTATGAGGTAAACAATTTCAGAGGCTCGGGGAAGCAACTGTTTTTCATGCCAATTGCACTGATCTGAAAATCTTCATCCTCTTCCAGCATAATTCGATGAAAGATAGCGCCAATTTGCATACGAATCGATGCATTACCGTCTCTTCTACCTACATTGCCACGAAAAGACCTTAGGTCAGAACTAGAAACAAAATCAACTTGAGCTAAGTATTCATCCAGTGTGTCTTCCATGACGAAACAGTCATTTGATTTAAGGTAGGCCGGCAGCGACTCCATAGATTTACGTGGATTCAAGCGACGTAGTTAGGAGCCGATTAACAATAGAGCCATTTCCCGTCGGATCAAGTCTTTTTAAAATCCAGCATCCGATAATATTCACAACGGATTCAAATTGATAAGGAGGGTTGATGATTAAAAGGCCACAGGCGTTCATCCTCCCGGCAAAATTAGCATTGGACAAATGAATCTCTGCTTGGAGCAACAATTTACTGCTGTGTAACTGAATCTTTTTAATTAATTCTTTTCCACCCTCTCCATCTATCACCGGGTACCAAATGACGAAGACTCCGCTTGCGAACTTTCTTAGGCCGACTTCAAGAGAAGCGGCAATTCGACTAAATTCATCTTTACGATCATAAGAAGGATCCATGAACATTAGCCCTCTGCGTTCAGGTGGTGGCAAGACAGAATTTGTCAAAGAAAAACCGTCCTCGTTACGTATCGAAGTACGAGACCAATTTTTAGTCAGCGCTTTTAATTGAACTGAATCTGATTTATTTAACTCATTGAGCACTAATCGGTCTTGCGGGCGCAATAGACTACGTGCGACGACTGGGGATCCTGGGTAACAGCTAAGCACATCGCCATCATTCTGCTGTTTCAATACCGATAGGTACGCCTCCATTTTTTCTGGATAGTCCTCAGCCGAAAATATACGACTGACACCAAATTCATACTCTTTATTTTTCCCCGCCCAAGGGTGAGAT
>Ga0209251_1000706_pt1 | contig 29052 bp, 30 predicted proteins | sample SaaInlV_100m_DNA_6_FD_184665 | JGI IMG/M metagenome (GOLD analysis project Ga0209251, IMG submission 184665) | Marine microbial communities from expanding oxygen minimum zones in the Saanich Inlet - Saanich Inlet SI073_LV_10m_DNA (SPAdes) (version 2) | ecosystem: Environmental > Aquatic > Marine... | reverse complement strand
TGATTCAGCAATGTAGCAATATTGACTTGTCTCTCCTGGGTTAACAGAATCAAAGTATGTTGCTGACATTTGTGATGCGTGCATATCGTTACCGTGACCAGTAACTTCATCTGCTGGAATTTCGAGTGTCATTTTTACAACGTCACCTTGTGTAACTCTTAATGTTGGTCCTGGGACTTGTCCATTAAAGGTCATGGCGTTGTAGGTTTTTCCTCCCATAATTGGAAGTTCAACACTTTCACCAGTTAGATTAAACTCGACGACAGTGCGTCCAGTATCTGCAAGTGCACCACAATCAGTTTCTGCGAATGCCTGAGGCATTACGAGTTGTAAACCGCCCATTTGGTGGATTTGTTCAAGTACGTTGGCATCCATTTTGTTGATGTCAAGTGCTTGTCCACTAATTTGGGTATTTGTGTATGTGCTTCCGAATAAGGTTGCTCCCATTACAGCTACTGCTGCAATTGTGAAAAGCATACTAGTTCTCTTATTCATGGTACAAGTTTAGAAATGTAATATAAATATCAAGCCAGCATTTTCATGGTGCTAACGATCTAATCTAGAGTTAAAATTAAAAATATTGCTTAAAATCATATTCTAGAAACACAGAACATGTAGAAAAGGAATGAATAATAGAAGTTAATTGATAAAGTCAACATGGAATTTAGATTAGATCAGGATTCTTTGGGAAAGGTCAAAATTCCAGCAGACGCATATTACGGAGCATTTACAGGAAGGGCCATCAAGCAATATCACGTTACAGGAAACAGATCCCACAAGAATTTAATCAACGCATTTGTTATGATAAAAAGATCGGCAGCAGTAGCCAACATGAAAACAAAAGCTATCGACGTAAAACGTGGAAAAGCCATAGTTTCAGCATGTGATAAAATATTGGCAGGAAAATTTATTGATCAATTTGTCGTAGATATGATAAATTCAGGTGCAGGAACTGCATTTAACATGAATACGAATGAAGTGATATCAAATGTAGCACTAGAAGTACTACACAAGAAAAAAGGACAACATGAATTTCTACATCCAAATGATCATGTGAACATGTCACAATCAAGTAACGACACATATCCAACTGCAATGCATGTTGCAATTTTGATGAATCTTAAAGAAACGATTCCGGCAGTTGAGATTTTAATTAAATCACTATCTAGAAAAGCAAAAGAATTTTCATCGTTTAAGAAAATTGGAAGAACACATTTGATGGACGCATTGCCAATTACACTAGGTAGTGAATTTGCAGCTTATGCTACATCAATTACAAAAGCCAAAAACAGCATCGTCTTAGCACAAAAAGAATTACAAAACGTAGCACTTGGAGGCACTGCAGTAGGCAATGGTGCAAACACACCAAAAGGGTATAGAAAAATTGCAATAGCAGAACTTGGAAAAATTTCCAAATTAACATTAAAGCCAGAACCAGATATGCAGTTTAGTTTACAAAGTAAATTCCCAGTTGCAAATGCATCAAGTGCATTGAAGAACCTGGCATTAGAAATTGGAAAAATTGCAAATGATGTCAGACTAATGGCATCAGGTCCAATTGCAGGGTTAGCAGAAATAGGAATTCCGGCAGTTCATGCGGGCTCATCAATTATGCCAGGAAAAGTAAATCCATCATTAGCTGAATGTATGAATATGATTTGTTTCAACATTATTGGAAACGATACAGCAGTGTCATATGCTGCACAGGGAGGACAGTTTGAGCTCAACGTAATGTTACCAGGAATGCTAAAATGCGTATTAGAGTCAACAGATATGCTAAAGAATTTCTTGCCAATATTTTCTGCAAATCTAATTGATGGACTCACAGCAAATAAACAAAAACTGCAAGAAAATATTGAAAATAGTCCAGTAATAGTAACACTGCTAACTCCAAAAATAGGATATTTGAAGTCAGCAGAACTTTTCAAAGAGTCACTAAAAACTGGAAAAACAATTAGAGAGTTAGTAGTTTCAAAAGAACTAATGAGCAACAAAGAAATCGATTCCCTATTCAAATAAATCATGGCAAAAATATTCGTGGAAGCATACGGGTGTTCTGCTAGTTTTGCAGATTCAGAAATGATTTCAGGATTAATTATCAATGGCGGACATACACTAGCAACTAATTCATCAGAATCAGATCTTAATCTTATCGTAACATGTTCAGTAAAAGATACTACCGCAAACAAAATGATGCACAGGATAAAATCACTAAAAACAAAACCGTTAATCGTAGCAGGGTGCTTACCAAAAGCAGAGCAGAGTAATGTTGAAAAATTTATAGAAAATGCAAGTTTACTTGGACCGAATTCGCTTGGTAAAACACTTGATGTGATTAATTCAACGTTAATGGGTAAAAAGCAGATTGCTTTAGAAGATTCAGACTTATCAAAAGTAGGACTACCAAAAGTTCGACTGAATTCAGCCGTAGGGATTGTAGAAATTGCAAGTGGGTGCATGAGTGAATGTACATTTTGTCAGACTAAGTTGGCCAAAGGGGATCTTACAAGTTACAGGTTAGGAGATATCGTAAGACAAGTTCAAACAGAAATTAAAGAAGGATGCAGAGAAGTGTGGTTAACATCAACAGATAATGGATGTTATGGGTTGGATATCGGAACGGACTTACCAACATTAGTAAATACAGTTTCAGAAATTCCAGAAAATTTTATGATCAGAGTTGGAATGATGAATCCAATGTATATGCCAAGAATAAAAGAAAAATTAATAGAATCTTATGATAATGACAAGGTCTTCAAATTTCTACACATCCCAGTACAAAGTGGAAGTAACAAAGTACTCAACGATATGAAAAGAGGTCATACGTCTGAAACATTCAGGGAAATTGTAAAAAAAGTAAAAGAAAGATTTGAAAATTTTACAATTTCAACAGACATCATAGTGGGATTTCCATCAGAAACAGAAGAAGACTTTCAAAAAACCATATCGCTGCTAGATGAAACAAAACCAGATGTAGTAAATTTATCAAAATATAGCGCAAGACCAGGTACGGATGCAGCAGGACTAAAACAATTAGATGCGACAGAAGTAAAACGAAGAAGCAAAATAATTTTTGAACAGATCAACAAAATATCCCTAAAAAGCAATGAAAAGTGGATCGGTTGGAAAGGAAAAGTACTGTTTGATGAAAATACAGAAGAAGGCATCAAGGGTAGAAACTATGCTTACAAACCTATTTCAGTCAATGATAAAGTCAGCATAGGTCAATCACACGTGGTTGAAATTACAAATGCCACCAGGAAAAGACTAATTGGTAAGATCGCAAGCTAAATTTTTTCGATCTAAAATTTGATAAAAAAAACGTCAGAAGGTTTTTTATGTAAATCACAGAATAAGATTAGAATGAGTTTTCAGGTAAAAGAACCGATTTTAGTAATAGGCTTAGGCGGGGTAGGCTCAAAATTAGCAAATGACGCAAAAAACAGCCTAAACTCAGATTGCTTAATGATCAGTAATGATTCAAAAGATTTTTCATCAGAAAATGAATCAATCCATGTTTCAACGGATTCAATAATTAATCCATCAGTTCAATTAATCAGAGGTTCAACTTACAAATTATCAAAAGAAATTAAATCTAAAATTTCACAATATTCAACCATCGTATTAATGGGTAATTTAGCTGGAAAGGCAGGTGCTGCAATAGCACCAGTAATTTCTGAAATGTGTAATGAAACAGACAAAGGCTTAATTTCATTTGTAGTAATGCCATTCAAATATGAAAAAGAAAGAATTTTCAATTCAGGAGTATCTTTGAAAAGAGTTAGAGAGAATTCACAGTGTACAATTGTATTAGATAATGATTCGTTACTTGACAGTAATCCAGATTTAACACCTAAAGCGTGTTATACCATTGCAAACTCTGCAATAATGCACGTAGTAAAATCACTTGAGACATCAAAAATTTCTTCTGAGACAAATATTCTAACTACGAGTAAAGATGGACAAAATATTGAAGACTCGCTAAGGGATTCATTAAAAATGCTTTATGAGAATGCACCGCCAAACGCAATAAAAAGTTCAATATTATACGTGTCAGGAGGAGACAACATACCAGTAGGAGTGATCAATTCAATTAAAAATATCACAGGCGGAATTACAAATGAATCAAATTCTAAAATAGAAATGTCATCATCAGACACATCCAAAGTTGTAATGCTGTCATCAGTTCAAGGAATGACAAAATTTGATAAATATGATCCATTAGGAATGATCCCACAAGAACAAACGCTGGATTGGAGCATACCAGATTGTAGCATAGATTGTAAATTAGACATGCATCAATTAGAATAATACGATATCAACCAGACATAATTAATTTAGGAATTTAAAACAATAATTTAATTTTTAATTGAATACGGAATTATCGTCTTTAGAATCAGACTCCACTATGGCTTTAATTTGGGAAGTGTCAGAACAATTTTTTTTGAATCCAACATTATGTTCTAAAATTTTAACCATGCCATATCTCCTATAACCAGATATAGAGTCATCATATTCTCTCTCATGTTTTGTTAAAACTACTGCTTTTACTTTTTTATCACATGTCTTGCAATAAACAAAAATTTCAACCATAGTTAGTTTTAGTGAATTAAACTTCAACTTAAGATTTAGCAAATTTGAAAACCTAGTGATAAACAACAAGGAAACGATGGAAAATAAAAAATCCATTACCCTCTATCATCCAAGTTTGCAAATGACAGTATTTTCTTGTTAAATTACTAATGTCAAAAAAATATTTAAGTATTATCTAGACTTCTTTAGCTGGTGATTCTTCTTGAGTAGAATCTACCTTGTCTTCAACTTTTTTTGTTTCTTTTTCAGGAGTTGCACTAGTTTCAACATCGTCAGCGAACAGTGAAACAAGTATGTATCCCTCGTCAGTTTTACTCATTCTAACTTTTATTTTTCTTGGAGGGTTACGAACGCCTTTGGACCAAATGTATCGAGCCAATTCTTCATCAATTTTAATAGTTTCAACTTTCATATGATGTCTGGCAAATTCTCTTATCATGTTAATAGCCCGAACGGCACGGTGTTGTGATTGTGAAAGCTTAACTTTACCTAATGGAATTGTATAAACACGTTCTAATTCTTGGGACAATTATCCTACCTCCACATCAGTTGATCTCCAAGCCCTTCTTTTAGGATTGGTTCTAACAGTTCTATTAGTTCTAAGAATGATCCAAGCTGGTACTGCAGATGTTTGCTTTGTCTTTTTTAACAAACGAATTTTTCTTGGAGATGATTTTCGTGCAGCCATAGATTGTCAGGCACGAAGAGCTCTTTTTAAATGAATCTCAGGACTTTAGAAGATTATCAATTTGTTCAAGCATTCTAGCAGACGCACCCCATACAATTTGGCTTTGATACTCAAAAGTACGCATTCCATCTACAGGGTTATGGTTTGGATCCAAGTCATCCGTCATCGTTTCCAGTAAAGGGTTTAAAGGAATATGAAAAATTTTTTCAACTTCAGAATTGGGCACAAGTAAAGGAATTTCTTCCAACACACAGACAAAAGGTAAAATCAGAAAACCAGAATTCAGCGTTTTTACAGGATCCAATTGACCCAATATTTGATCCCTAGAAATAGGAAGTCCAATTTCCTCATTAGTTTCACGCAATGCAGTTTCTAAAAGATCAGAGTCTACAGGATCAAGTTTTCCACCAGGAAATGAAATTTCACCGGCATGCAGTTTCATGCTTTTTGGCTTTTCAGTCATTATGATTTTTGGAGATGAATCATAAATTACAACAAGTACGGATGCCAATCTATAACCAACAGTATCTTTAATCTCGGGAACTATTGAAGTAGAGAAAATAGATTTTAAATCATCTAACAAAATACCATATCCATCATAATCATACAAGGGGTTTAGTATTCAAAGGTTTTAACCAAGTAAAGAAAAAATGAAAATATGACAATTAGGTATGAAGCAAATCCACCCAAAATATTGCCAGATGTAAATACAGATGAATCAATAATAAAATTTATTGAAAAAATGAAAATAATTTCAAAAAAATGTGATGCGATTCACATTACAGAAAATGTGTTAGGACATCAGAGAGTATCTCCAATTAAAGTAGGGAAAATAATTAAAAAAGAAATTCCAAACATCCCAATAACAGTTAGCTTAAGAGTAAGGGACAAGAGTGAAAAAGAAATAATAAAATTTGTAGATAATTGTGTTTCAATAAAAGTTACAGGTATTTTGATACTCATGGGAGACCCAACACAATCAGGCACTGGAGATTCAGGCCAAATTCCAAGTGCAGTAGTTACAATGTTAAAAGAAAAAGGATATGATTCAAAGATTGAGATGTATCTTTCAATTTCAAATAAACCAAATTTTTCAAAAATCGGAAAAAAACTTAGAGCAAATCCCAAGGGATTCATGACTCAGGCTGTTCAAAACATACAACAAGTTCAAAATCTTTCAGGTAATCTAAAACAATTTTCAATCATTCCAATTATTTTATTTCCATCTGAAAAAAATCAAAAATCAGCAGATTTTCTAGGATTGAATTTATCAGAATATGGTAAAGAATTCGATAAGTTTGTAAAAGAAACACACAGAATTACAGGAGATGTGTTAATCACATCACCAAATGACTTCAATGGTTTAAACGAATATTTAAAAAATAATTTTTAATTAAATTACAAAATATTTAGCATCTGGATGATGAATTACTATTGCAGCAGTAGATTGTTCAGGAATAATTTGTCCAGATTCAGTTAGAGTCATTCCAGATTTTTCAGGTTCTAAAAGTTTCCAGACCAAATGATGTTGAGAAACATCAGGACAACTAGGAAACCCCCAACTGTATCTCAGTGCACCCTTCACTAAATTTAATTCAGATTTTATTTTTTGATTAATCCATTGTGCTAAAGCTTCTGCAAGTTCAACTGCCAACCCATGCAAATAATATGCATCAGTATACTTATCCTCATCATTCCAAGTTTCCAAAACATCAGAAACTTTTGTTCCTACAGTTACAGATTGAAATGCCACAACATCATCAGTGCCAAAATAATCAGTCAAACACAAATGTTCAGGCTTTGTAGAACGAGGAAAATCAAATTCTACATCATCACCAGAAGGATTTTCAACTAATAATTTCTGACCGGCATTATGACATTTAAAATAACCATACACGACTTCAGGTTCAATTAATTTATCACGAATTATTCTAATTTTCCATTCAGTGAGTAATTGCTCATGCTCTTCTTCAGATTCAGCACCAGCTTTTCCTCTCAACCCCCAGGATAGTTTGAATAGAGATTTTTTATCAATCATTGTCCAAACTTCACCCATATTGATTTGATCTAATTTTAAACGAATAGGTTCGCCGATAATTTTAGGAGTAGGAGGATCAACAGTTTGAACATTGCTTCTAGGAAGAGTGGAAGGATCAACAGGAGTGTTTGTTCTTTCTTTCCAATTTTCCAATTTTGTTTTCCATTCTTCCAAAAGTTTAGGCTTGTCATCAGAAATTAAAGTATCCATAGTTTTTAGACCTTCGAACATAGTATTACAATAAAATACACCTGGATCATAAATTCCACCTTCTTTTGCAATTCGATTAATGTAATTGCTGTTAATTGCAGCTCCGCCACAAAGAATTGGAACAGTCATATTATTTTTTCTGGCATGCTCCACAAAAAACTTCATTTGTTTAGAAGTTGAAACTAATAATGCAGAAAGACCTATCGCATCAGGTTTTACTTCATCAATTTTTTCTAAAAATTTCTGAAGTGGAACTTGTTTTCCCAAATCATATACAGAATAACCATTATTTTGAAAAATAGTTTTTACTAAATTCTTACCAATGTCGTGAACGTCACCATACACAGTTCCTAAAACAAGTGTTCCCTTACTTGTTCCCTCTTCCTTAACCAAATATTTTTCAAGTTCACCAACAGAGGCTTTCATACATTCAGCAGATTTTAAAACAAAAGGTAAAATCAATTCCCCAGATCCAAATTTATCACCTACTTCCTTCATCGCCGGAAGTAAATCCTCATTGAGTGTCTTAATTGCACCAGGATGTGTCACATCTTTAGGTAGATCTAAGCTCAAAAGTCCATCATTATTTTGAATTAAATCAGTTTTATTCAATTTGTCAGCGATTGCTGAAACAACATCATTTTGAATTCCATCTTTGAGTCTATGTACAATTCTAAAATTAGCACGTTTACCAGGAGGCCAAGTAGGATCAACATCAACTTTTTTTGCAGTAGCAGTACTTTGAGGTCCTGCTTTTTCAAAGTATGAAATTAAGTCTGCTAATGCATCAGGGTGAGAATTAAAAATCAAATCCTCAGCAAGTTTCTTTTCTTTTGCATCAATGTCGCCATAAGGAATAATTTCTTTTGCATTTACAATTGCTGAATCAAGTCCAACTTTTACAGCATGGTGTAAAAATATAGAATTTAGAATTTTTCTAGCATAAGGCATTAATCCAAAACTAATATTGCTTAAACCCAAAGTAGTAAAACAATTAGGAAATTTTGCCTTAACAAGTTTAATTCCTTCCAAAGTATTTTTACCAGCATCAAGAAATTCATCCTCCCCAGTTGCCAAAGTAAAAGTTAGCACGTCAAAAATAAATTGTTCAATTTTTAATCCGTAACTTTTACCAGTTTCATAAAGTAATTCAGCAGTCTCTACTTTCTGGTTAGGTGTTTTCGCCATTCCATTTGGACCAATACACAAAGCTATTGCAGGTAAACCGTATTTTGCCATTATAGGAGCTAATTTTTCAAACCTACTCCCATCACCTTCCAAGTTAATTGAATTAATGATAGGCCTACCAGGAATTTGTTTAACAGAAGATTCTATCACGTCAGGATCTGTAGAATCAATCACCAAAGGAGCATCAATTTCTAAACTCAATTTTTTAACCAAAGTTAACATGAATTCACGTTCATCAGAACGCTCAGTGGTAGCAACACACACATCTAAACAATGTGCACCATCTTCAGCTTGAATTCTTGCCAAATCAACTAAACCGTCAAAATCATCAGCAAGAACTAGTTTTTTGGCTTTTCGAGAACCTTGAGTGTTGATTCTTTCTCCAATAATCAAAGGTGCAGGAATTTGTTTAAGGTCAACTGCTTTCAATGCAGAACTTACTCTTGGAACGGTCATACTCTAAAATCACATCAGTTTTGCTAAATACTTAACCCTTGATGGAATCGGCTTTTTCGTCAATAATTCTTCGTAAAGATTTGATATGTTCAGGATTTGTGCCACAACATCCGCCAATAATTCGAACTTTATTGTATTGGTTAAGAAAATCACCCAAAGCATCTGCCATTTTTTCAGGAGTCATTTTGTAAACAGCTTGTCCGCCCTGATTTTCAGGCATTCCAGCATTTGGAACAACTAAAAGATTATGTTCATTTTGTTCATCAAGCCATTGAACACTAGGATTCATTTCAATTGGACCAGTAGAACAATTTAATCCAAATACATCAATACCCATATCAGAGACGGTTGTATATGCAGATTGAATATTTGTACCTAGTAACATTTTCCCATATTGATCCAAAGTAGTATTAGAAATAATTGCTACCTTCTTTCCAGTTTTAGACATGGCATTATGGCATGCTTCAATAACTAATTTTACTTCTAAAATATCCTGACTTGTTTCAATTAGTAACGCATCAACTCCACCAAGAATCAAGCCTTCAGCTTGTAACTCAAAAGCTTCACGAATTGTGTCAAGAGGTATTTGTCCCAAGTCAGGATCATCGGAACTTGGCAAATAACCCGTCGGACCCATAGAACCAATTACAAATCTAGTAGTATCAGAATATTCAGCGCACACTTCAGATGCAAGAAGTGCAATTTTTTTATTGAAATCAATAGTTTGATCTCCAAAACCATATTCATCTAATTTTATTTTGTTAGAACCAAAAGAATTTGTTTCAATACAATCAGCACCAGCATCTAGATAATTTCTATGAATTTGTTTTATCCAGTCGGGATGAGTCAATATCAAGCCATCATTAAAACCGTCTTGATTATTTGGAAAATCTTCAGGAGTAGGATCATATTTTTGAATTTCAGTACCCATAGCTCCATCAAAAAGTAAAATTCTAGTTTTCAATGCATTTAAGAAAGATTCTTTTTCAATCAATTGATTTTAAAAAAATACTTGCTCAGTTTAACTCTTTTCAGATAAAAATAGAAAAAAAGTCTCAATTGTGAACGTATGTTGAAATTAGGTTGAATGAAAATTTATCTATATTTATGTCAAAGTTACAAGTAAACAACTTAGTTCGTAGTGCAACATTCTTTCAGCATGCAGGAATTTCAATTGTATTTGTATTCATGCCCATTATTGCAAAGGGCGTGACAGATTCAATTTTTGAAATTGGATTGCTAATAGCTTCATTTAGTTTTGCACAAATTTTATCAGAAATGTATTTTGGAAGATATTCAGACAAAAAAGGAACTAGACTCAAATTCATCAGAATTGGCTTCATAGGTTGCGCTATAGCATTCGGATTACATTATTTTGCGGACGATCTGTCATTATTTTTTCTAGTAAGAATCGCTGCAGGGATTGCAAGTGGAATAATGATTCCAGCAATGATTGCGTATACATATGAAGCAAATATTGATAAAAAAAGAGCTGCCACAGTAATATCATTTCATGCTTTAGGATGGTTAGCAGGGATTGCCGCAGCAGGGATTGCAAGCGATCTAAAATTAATTTTCATAATCAGTGCAGCGTCATTTATCATAGGTTTAATTTTTACAATTAAACTACCTAACCCAGAACAGAAAAAAGAAACCAATCCAGGAACTACAAAATCAGTTATTTTAAAAAATAAGTTTCTATTTTTATCATTGCTACTAAGACACACAGGAGCCGCAGCAGTATGGGTAATTCTTCCAATAATGATCGTAGAGAAATGGGGAGGGGATTTGTACCATATTTCTATAGTGTATGTTGCCAATACGTTGACTGCATTTATTTTAATGAACATCATGGCAAGTAAAATTCAACTTTCTAATGTTACAAAATTTAAAATTGGAATTGGTTGTACAACATTTGTATTTATTGGATTGTCATTTGTAACAGAATGGTGGATGGCAATGCCATTTATGTCACTAGTGGGAGCAACATGGGCATTTTTATTTATTGGTGGAAATTTTCATTTGATGGAAAACAATCCACGTTCAACATCAACAGGGATATTTAGTTCGACACTATCCATTGCAACAGTGATTGGACCAGTTATTGCAGGAACTATTGCATTCATGTTTGATTATATTGCTGTAATGTATTTTGCAATTGCAATTATCATATGTGCATTTGTAGTTTCATTAAAAATTAAAAAATAAAAAAATTATCTTAATCCCCATCGCGACATAACTTTAGTTTCTAATCTTTTGAAAATGACACCATCAATTATCAAACCTATCAACATTATAACAACCATAATTCCAATTACTTGAGAAACATCATTAAGAGATCGTCCAGCGTTTAGTAAAAATCCTAATCCCAAGAATGAGAACAGTATTTCAGCACCAATTACGCCTCTCCATGCAAAAGCCCATCCCTGTTTAAATCCAGAAATCATGTATGGAAAAGCAGCAGGAATAAGAACTGCAGTGATTAATTGAGTTCCCTTGGCACCCATATTTCTCGCAGCTTCAATAAAATGTGGATCAATGTTTTTGACTCCAGTGTAGGTGTTAATAGTAACTGCAAAAATTGCGCCAATAGCAGTAACAAAAATTATTCCACCGTCAGTTAGACCAAACCACAGTATTGCTAATGGAACCCAAGCTATGGAAGGAATAGATTGTAACCCTAAAACTAAAGATCCAACAGTTTGATTAATTACTTCAACTCTTGCCATAAAAATTCCTAAAACAACACCACCCGTAATTGCAATTGCCAATCCAATAGATAGTCTCCACATACTTGTTGCAATTCCATAAAATAGACTACCGTCGATCCCACCATAAAACAAATCTTCAGCTACTTCATACGGTGAAGGGAAAATGTTATCAGGCCAAATTCCAACCATTGCAATAATTTGCCAAACCACTACAATTGCAACATAAAATCCAATTCGATGAGGAGTAAAGTTTTTTGCCATAATAATCACTCTAAATTTTTCTTTACCTCAGGTCTAAGTTCAGTTAAAATATCCTGTTGAAATTGTACCAAAGACTCATCCTCAGCAGTCCTCGGTCTAGGAAAATCATTAGTAAATTCTTTTTTAATTATTGACGGCCTATTGCTAAAAACTGCAACTTTACTTCCAAGTACAGCTGCTTCTGCAACATTGTGAGTAACAAACAAAATAGTTTTTTTTGTTTTTTCCCAAATTAATTGCATTTCAACTAACAGTAAATCTCGAGTTTGTGCATCAAGAGCTGCAAAAGGTTCATCCATTAACAAAACATCAGGATCCATAACAAGAGCTCTAGCAATAGCTACACGTTGTTTCATACCAGTTGAAAGTTGATAAGTAAAAGAATCTGCAAATTTTGTTAATTGCATCATATCTAAATATCGATGAGATATTTTGGCTCTTTCTTCCTTTGAAATTCCAGCCATCTTTAATCCAAATTCAACATTATCTTGAACTTTGAGCCATGGAAATAGAGCACCTTCTTGAAAAACCATTATTCGTTCAGGTCCAGTTTCAGAGACAGGACGACCATCAAAGATAATTTGACCATCATCAGGTTTTTCCAATCCTGCAACAATGCGCAAAAAGGTAGATTTTCCACATCCTGAAGGTCCAACTAAGCACACAAAATCACCAGATTCAATTTTTAAATTGATACCACCCAGGGCTTTAAGATTATGAGAATCGTGGCTAAAATATTTAACGATGTTCTTAGCTTCCAGTTTAGTCATCTAAGGAACCTCCACAAAATTAGAATTTGAATCAATGGTGTAAAAAATTTCAGATAAATCATATCCATTTCTTCCCAAATATCCCAAAATATTAGCTTGTTCAGCAAAAGAATAAACAGAGTCAGGAATAGGATCAGATGTTATCTCAATATGAGATAATGAAATATCAACTACATCATCAGATAAAGATTGACCTAGATGAGATTTTAAAAAACTGTTAAAAATATTTCGAGTTTCAACAGGATTATCATTAATCCATTTTACTGTCTCATGATGAGAAAGAAGGAAGTTGGAAATGATTTCAGGATTTTTTTCAACGTAATCAATATTTGCAATTAATAATACAGACGCAAATTGTTTATCGGGCCATAAATCATCTTCAACAAATAATCTATGTCCACCAAGTTCAGTTTCTAAGATTGTCGCCCAGGGTTCTGCAACCCATGCACCGTCAATATCACCTTTAACAAATAAAGTGTAAATATCAGGATTAGCAATATTATAAACAATTACAGAACCACCTTTTTCAGCAGTTTTCAAATTATTTTCAGACAAATAATTTCGTAATGAAACATCCTGGGTATTTCCAATTTGAGGTGCAGCGATTTTTTTTCCCGCAAAATCAGATGCAAAATTAATCTCAGAGTTTGGATGTACAATAAAACTGGCACCCCCGCTGGCAGCTCCAGATAAAATTCGAACATTGTTGTTTTCAGAATTTAAAAATCCATTAATTGCAGGTCCAGGTCCAACATATGCAATGTCAACAGAATTTGCAAAAAGAGACTCTATTACCTGAGGTCCACTATCAAAAATTCTACTCTGTATCTCAACATTAGGATTAATTTTTTCTGAAAAGAATTCCATTTCCATTCCAACTATAGGTATAGCATGTCCAATATTTGGAAAATAAGCAATTCGCAAATTATTTTCACTTAATTTTTCATTAGAATTAAGAACAATCCCCACAACAGAACCCAATACGATTACAGATATGCTGATAGATAGCACCATTTTGATTGTCATAAAACAGCGTTATATGTGGCGGTTAAATAATCATCGAATTTTAGCTTAAGCTAGTCATGGATTTTTTCTAAAAAAAGAAAAAAATCAAGCCCAACACAAAAGATAAATTCGAAAATGTCACGGAAAAGATGTTTCATGACTCAAAAAGGAATTCTTGCATTTTCAGGAGGGTTAGATACCTCAGTAGTTGTAAAATATCTACAAGAAGAACACGACATGGACGTAATTACAGTTACAGTGGATGTAGGTCAAGGGGATGATGCAAAAAAAATTGCTGCAAAAGCAAAAAAACTAGGTGTAAAAAAACACTATAACATAGATGCAAAAAAAGAATTTGTTAAAGACTACATATTTCCAGCAATTAAAGCAAATGCACTTTATCAAAAAAAATATTGTTTAGCAACAGCTCTTGCAAGACCATTGATTGCAGAGAAAGTTTTAGAAGTTGCAAAAAAAGAAAAAGTATCATCGTTGGCACATGGATGTTCAGGTAAAGGAAATGATCAAGTACGTTTCGACATAACATTACGTTCTGGTTCAGACCTTCCAATCATAGCACCAATTAGGGATAAAAATTTAGACAGAGATACAGAATTAAAATTTGCAAATAAACACGGAATAGAAATAGATTCAGTTGCAAAAAAATTCAGTATTGATCAAAATTTATGGGGACGTGCAATTGAAGGCGGTGTTTTAGAGGATCCATACAACGAACCACCAGAAGACGCATTCATCTGGGTAAAAACAAAAGACTTGCCAGATAAACCGACATATTTAGAAATTAAATTTGAAAAAGGAATTCCAGTAGAAGTGGATGGAAAAATAAAAGAGTCACAAAAAATAATTGAATACATCAACAAAAAAGCAGGTGCAGCAGGTGTTGGAATAATAGATCACATTGAAGATCGAGTTGTGGGAATTAAATCCAGAGAAGTGTATGAAACTCCAGCAGCAACTTGTCTAATTGAAGCACATGCAGATTTGGAAAAAATGGTCCATACAAAACATGAAAATAAATTTAAATCAATAGTCGATGATGAATGGGCACATCTAGTCTATTCAGGACTTTGGCAAGATCCTCTCAGAGCAGATCTTGACGGATTCATTGAAACGTCTCAAAAACCAGTTTCAGGTACTGTAAAACTAAAGATGTACAAAGGAAGTTTAAGAGTAGTAGGCAGAAAATCAGATAATTCGTTGTATAGTCACGATATTGCCACTTATGGGGCAGAATCTACATTTGACCAAAGATTAGCTAAAGGATTTGTCGAATTATGGGGAATGCAGTCAACGGAAGCTAATAAATTACAAAAGAAAAGGAAAACTAAAACATGAACTGTCCAGAATGTGACGCAAAACTCAACATCCCAGAAGATGCCTCAGTAGGAGAGATAATATCTTGTCCTGATTGTGGAGCTGATTTTGAAATTTCTAAAAAAGAAGGATCAAACATTGAGCTTAAACAAGCAGAAACTGTAGGCGAAGACTGGGGAGAGTAATGTCAAAAATCAGCATTGTTTTTGACCGTTTAAGAACGGAAGAAAAAATGCTCCAAAAGGCGGCTGCCGAATTAGGCCATACCGCAACAATGTTGGATGCCAAAATTACTCAAATTAACACAGATACTAAAAAAAATGATTTGGATTTAGGGGATGTGGTGTTAGAAAGATGTGTAAGTTATTTTAGAGGTCTTCACTTTACATCAGCTTTAGAATTTTTAGATATTCCAGTTTTAAACAAATTTGATGTTGCAAGTATTTGCGGAAACAAAATGTTTATGACATTACTTTTGAAAAAAAATAACATTCCAACACCAAAAACATATTTTTCATTTTCAAGTGAAAGTGCTGCTGAAAATTTAGAAAATGTGGGATATCCACTAGTCATTAAACCAGTGATAGGCAGCTGGGGAAGAGGAGTAATGCCAATTAAGGATAAAGATGCAATGGAAGCAATTTTTGAAATCAGAGATATTACAGATAGTCCTCACGATAGAATTTATTATTTACAGCAAGTTGTAAAAAGACCACCAAGAGACATCAGGATAATTACAATCGGAGACGAGGCTGTTGCTGGAATGTATAGAAAATCATCAGGCGGTTTTAAAACAAATATTGCATTAGGGGCAGATCCAGAAATTTGTGAAATTACAAAAGAAATGGAAGAACTAGCAATTAAAGCATCAAAAGCAATGGGCGGAGGCATCTTAGGAATTGACATGATGGAAGATGAGGAAAGAGGAATAGTAGTACACGAAGTTAACAACACAGTGGAATTCAAAGGGTTAGCAAAAGTTGCAAAAAGAAACATACCAAAAGAAATGATAGAATTTGCTTTAGATTATGTTAGAAAATAAATTTAAAAAAATATGAATTCATCTTGGAAAATAAAACATAATACCAATACCAATTAAAACAACAGTCGAACCAAAAATTTCAAATCTATCAGGTTTTTTCTTATCTATCCAATATCCCCATACTAAAGAAGACATTACAAAAATTCCGCCATACGCCGCATAGACTTTTCCAAAATTTTCAGGTTGCAGGGTCATAACTACAGCATATGAAAATAAAATCAATCCTCCAACTAACCCAAGAATTTTCCCTTGATGATTTTTTAACCACCTCCATACCAAATAACCACCGCTAATTTCTAAAAATGCAGCAAAAATGAAAATACTGATAGAAGTTACAATGTCAATCAAATTTTTTCTCCTTTTCTAGGATAGTAGAAAATTATTAAAATTCCAATTACTGCAATAATTGTTCCAATTACATCATAATTATCAGGCATAATTCCATCAATCAGCCATCCCCAAAAAACAGACATCACAATAAACACTCCGCCATACGCTGCATAGACCCTATGAAAATGAGTTTTTTGAAATGTTGGAACTATCCCATAAAGAAACAATACAAACCCACCCAACGCTCCCAGTGTCCAACTAAAATCATTCCGCAACCACAACCAAACAAGATATCCACCTCCAATTTCTAAAAATCCTGCAATTACAAAAAGGAGTAAAGAAGATAGAACAGTTTTCAAAAACAAATTGAATCACAATTATTTTCAAGGATAACCATAAAAAGTTGCATTAAAAAGTAATTTTAGAATAATCGTTATTTTTTTAAAAATAATTAAAGAGTCACGAGTTGTTATTTAATTTAGATAATAATGCAGCATAAATGAAAGGTAAAACGGTTGTAACTTCAGCATGCAGTGTAGATTGTTTTGCAGTTTGTGTGACTTTTCCCCATGAAATTGCCTCCCTAACTAATGCACCACTTAGACTTCCATCAAATTCTTGGGCAGTTGTAATGTAAAACGCATAATCTAACCCATCACGATATTGATTCCACCACAATGTATGATGTTTGGATATTCCACCGCCAATCATAAAGGCTCCTGATTTTTCAGCTTTGAAAATTAATCCGGAAAGTAAATCTGCATCTCCAAATAAATTTAATTTAAAATCACCATGTGATTGCGAAAACATCCAAATTTGGTTTCCAACTGCACCATCCATTATTCCAGGTACAATGATGCTAATGTCATTTTTGTAAGCCCAATAAAGAAAAGAATCCTCACCCAAATGTTTTCCAATCATTTTACATATTTCAGCAGTGTTCATTTCACGAACTCCTGCAGCGTATTCTTCTTCTAAAAATGCAGTCATTTTTTCTTCAATAAGTGGACCGTAACTATCCATCGGAACAAGTACATTGCCCAATCTATGGATATTTTGATTTGCTAATTCCAAATCATCCATGGTGAATGATCCTTCATGGTATTGTGAAAAGTGTTTTGCAATATCATGATCTAAAGCTCCACATGTAGTTAGTCCAACATCAAACCATTTATTTTTCATCATATCTTTAATAATTCCCCTTAACCCTGTTGACACTACAGCTCCAACAAAGGATACGAATTTGAGGCATTTGTCATCAGAAATCATTTCAGTTAAAATTTCCAAACCGTCAGATAAATTGACAGATTCAAATCCTCCAGATTTAGATAATTCTTGAAAAATTTGCTCTATAGAAGTGCTAGAATCTATCTCCATGTCTTTTACGGGACGACCCACATCAATCATAACAAAATTTTCATCATACTTCCTATAAATTTATTTTAAAATAGAATTTTCTAAAATAATTATGACTTTTCAACCTATTTTACCACATAATTAAGCTGTTTAGCACGAAAATTAAGGAATTAAGAACAACATAACAAAATAAATTATACTCCATTAAAAGAAGATTTATCATGAAAGTAGGAGTAGTAGGAGCATCAGGATACGTAGGAGGAGAAACACTTCGTCTTCTTGTAAACCATCCAGAAGTCGAAATCAGCATGGTAACATCAAGACAACATGTTGGAGAATATCTACATAGAATTCAACCAAGTTTAAAGGGATTTACAGATCTTACTTTTTCGGAATTAGATTATGAAAAAATAACTGACCAATGTGACGTGGTTTTTACAGCAGTGCCACATGGGACTGCAACTGAAATTGTAAAAGCACTTTATGATAGAGGAATCAAAGTCATCGATTTGAGTGCAGATTATAGATTACATGAGCAAGAAGCATACGACAAATGGTATGGTTGGAAACATCCACATCCAGATTATTTACCAAAATCAGTTTTTGGAGTTCCAGAATTACACAGAGAAGAAATTAAAAAAGCACAGCTTGTTTCATGTCCAGGATGTATGGCAGTTACTTCAATGCTAGCACTTGCACCATTAATTAAAAATGACATAATAGATACAGAACACATTATCGTTGATTCAAAAATTGGATCATCTGGTGCAGGTTCTGGTTCAGGTACAGCACATGCAATGAGAGCAGGAGTCATCAGACCATACAAACCAGCAAAGCACAGACACACAGGGGAAATTGAACAAGAACTAAGTTCAATTGCAGGGAAAAAAATTCGTGTTTCAATGAGCCCGCATGCAGTAGATGTTGTTAGAGGTATTTTATGTACAAATCACACATTTATGAAAAAGGATGTCACTGAAAAAGAATTATGGAAAATATATCGCGAAGCATACGGTGATGAAAAATTTGTTAGACTGATTAGAGATAAAAAAGGGTTATACAAATTCCCAGATCCAAAATTCCTAGTAGGTTCAAACTTTTGCGATATTGGATTTGACATGGATGAAGACAACAATAGATTAATTGCTCTATCAGCATCAGATAATTTAATGAAAGGTGCAGCAGGTTCTGCAATTCAAAACATGAATGTTATGTGCGGTTTTGATGAAATGAGCGGACTAAGATACACACCATTAACACCGGTTTAGAAATGATCACAATTAAAATCGGCGGAAGTGTAGTAGATGATTTGCACCCATCCACAATTGCAGATATTAAAAAAATTGCAGATGCAGAAGGAGTAATCATAGTTCACGGAGGAGGAAAAGAAGTTACAAAAGTTTGTAAACAATTAGGGAAAGAACCAAAGTTTGTAACATCCCCAAGTGGAATTAAGAGCAGATATACAGACAAAGAAACTGCCGAAATTTTTACAATGGTGATGTCAGGTAGAATAAACAAAACAATTGTTCAAATGTTACAAAAAAACGGAATTAATGCGATAGGACTATCGGGAGTTGATGCAAGAATAATAGAAGCAGATAGAAAGAAAAAATTATTGATTGTAAATGAAAAAGGAAGAAAACAAGCAATTGACGGAGGATATACAGGTAAAATTAAAAACGTTAATTCAGAATTTATCAAATCATTACTTAAACAAGGTCTAACACCAGTAATTTCACCAATAGCAATTAGTGAAGAATCAGAATTTCTCAACATAGATGGTGACAGAGCTGCAGCATATGTGGCAGGAAGTGTAGGAAGTGACAAAGTATTATTCATTACAAATGTAGATGGACTTTTAATGGATGATGAAGTAGTAGCAAAATTGACATTAGCAGAAGCAAAAGAAATCAGACCAAAAATAGGTCCAGGCATGGAAAAGAAGATCCTAGCATCCACAGAAGCATTAGACATGGGAGTTAAACAAGCTTTTATTGCAAATGGTCAAAAAGAAAATCCTGTTTCCTCAGCTATTGCACATGACAACTGCACGGTGATTGAACATGAGTGAAGATCAACACATGGGAAATCTCTATCAGAGATTTCCAGTTACAATTGAAAGAGGTGTAGGAGCTCATGTTTGGGACGTAGAAGGAAAAGAGTACATCGATTGCATGGGAGGGTACGGAGTTGCACTAGTAGGACATCAAAATCAAAGAGTTAACAATGCAATCAAAGAACAGGTGGATAAAATAATTACGGTGCATAGTTCATTATACAATAAAACAAGAGAAGGGTTTTTGAAAAAATTAATTGAAATATCTCCAAAGGGATTGACACAAGTTCACCTTAACAACAGTGGGGCAGAAGCAGTTGAAGCTGCAATGAAATTTGCAAGAAAGTTTACAGGAAAGAAGGGAATGGTTGCAATGAAAGGGTCATACCATGGAAAATCATTTGGAGCGTTATCATTAACATTTAATCCAAAATACAGAAAAGCATTTGCACCGTTAGTTGAAAAAGTTTCATTTGCATCATTTGGAGATATAGATTCACTTCGTTCCGTAATTGATGAAGATACAGCATTCATCATTTTGGAACCTGTTCAAGGAGAAAGTGGAATAATTGTCGCACCAGATGGATTTTTACAAGAAGTAAGAAAACTATGTGATGAAAAAGGAATCATTCTAATTTTTGACGAAATACAAGCAGGTCTTGGAAGAACAGGTCGATTATGGGCAGGAGAGCATTGGAATACGGTACCAGATATTCTATGCCTTGCAAAAGGAATTGCAGGCGGAGTACCAATGGGTGCAACATTAGTCAGACCAGACATTTTAGCATCAATAAGCAAAGGAGAACACTCATCAACATTTGGCGGAAATCCAATATCATGTGCAGCAGGAATTGCAGCATTAACGGCAATTACAGAAGACGGTCTAATTGAAAATTCTAAAAAAATGGGAGAATTATTCAAAGAAGGGTTAGAAAAACTGAAAGAGAAACACACAATGATTAGGGAAATTAGAGGTAAGGGATTGATGATTGGAATTGAATTGAAATTTGAAGTAAAAAATATCTTAATGGAATTAATTGAAGAAGGTGTTTTAATGCTATATTCAGGAAGGAATATTCTCAGAATATTACCTCCATTAGTAATTACCGAAGAAGATGTAACAAAAGTTTTAGGTGCACTGGATGTTGTAATAAGTAAGGAAGAGGAAAAGAAAAATGTTTAAAGATAAAATTGATGAAAAAATTGTAGGATATCTAAAAGAAGATTCGAGAGAATCATTTGTAGATATTGGAAAAAAATTAAAACTCTCAGAATCAGCAGTGAGAAGGCGAGTTAAAAATTTAGTAGACAGTAAAACAATTAATAAATTCACAGTAGAATTAGGTGAAGAAAACATCACAAGTGCAATTGTTTTAGTTTCAGTAGATTCTGCAACAGACACATCAAAAGTGTCTCTTAAGCTTGTAGGGTTAGAAGGGGTAAAAACGGTTTATGAGATTACAGGACAATATGACATTACAACAATAATTAGCGCACCGAATATTGCAGAGATTAATAACACCATAGACGCGTTAAGAAAAATTACAGGAGTAGTGGATACCAATACTGTGATTATTTTGAGAAAAGTTATCTAAAACGAGTTTCGGTTTAAAATTTTAAATAAAAACTAATTTAGTATCAATAAGAATTATTTCCAACGAAAATAGTACGAATATGTTTATATCATCAATGTAGGTTAACGAATTCAGTAATGAAAGATCCGAATCACTATGCAAATGTCTACAACGGATATGAAAAAAATCCAAAAAAGATTAGAGTGTTAGATAGCACATTAAGAGAAGGCGAACAGCATCCAGGTGTTTCATTTACAAATAAACAAAGAATTCAGATTGCATGGATGTTAGATTATTTTGGAGTAGATCAAATAGAAATTTCACCAATAGTATCAAAAGATCACAAGGAAGCGACTAAAACAATTATCAAACAAGGGCTAACAGCAGACATTGTATCACATGGACGTGCACTTAAGGAAGACATAGATACATCATTAGACTGTGATGCAAAATGGTGTGCAGCCTATTTAGGAATTTCAGACATACATCTAAAAGACAAATTAAGAATATCCAGAGAAGAAGCTTTGAGAAGAGCGGTAGAAACAGTAGAGTATGCAAAGTCTCATGGATTAAAAATTAGATTTACAGTAGAAGATGGAAGTAGAGCAGAACCAGAATTTTTACTAACTGTATGTAAAGCAATTGAAGAAGCAGGTGTAGATAGAATCAGTCTTCCAGATACAGTTGGAATTTTACGTCCAATTGGAATGTATAATTTTGTAAAAAAAGTCAGAGAGGTTGTAGATGTTCCATTAGATGCACATGTTCATAACGACATCGGTTTTGCAGTAGCAAATGCATTTTCAGCATGTGATGCAGGGGTTGATCAAATTCATACCACTATTGATGGCATAGGGGAAAGAACAGGCATACCAGCACTTGCAGAAGTTGCAGTAGCACTAACGTACCTGTATAAATCTCCAAATGATTTTAGATTAGATATGTTATTAGATTTATCAAAATTAATTGAAGATTATACAGGAATCAAACCATATGATTCAAAACCAATTGTAGGAACGTCAGCATACAAACACAAAGCAGGCACACATCTTGCGGCAATTTTAAAAAATCCAGCAGCTTATGAGCCAATACCACCGAGATCTGTTGGAAATAGAAGAAGAATAGTATTTGGAGAATTGGCAGGAAAAACAGGTGCAGCCTACTTAATGTCACTATTAGGATTAGAAAAAGATGATTTAGGTGCAAAAGCAGTGGCAGCAGGGCTAAAAAATCTAAGAATGGGTGATCTGATAGAAATTCCACTTGAAGATAGACTTGAAAAAAAGATAATTGAAGATAAATAAAGAGGAAAAACAGGTAAGAAGTATGTCAAAATGTGAAGAATGTGATGCAGAGATATCCTTACCAAGTGATGCACTTGAAGGCGAAATTGTAACATGTCCAGAATGTGGCGCAAGTTTTGAATTAGCAAAAAACGCAGACGGTTTCGATCTAAAGCCAGCCCAAACAGTTGGTGAGGATTGGGGACAGTGACCGATGTTACAATTCTTTATGATTCCATACGTTGGGAAGAAAAATCTCTTTTAGAAGCAGGTAAAAAAAAGAACATCAACATACAGATGGTAGATTGTAAAAAACTATCATTAGATTTAGAAAAAAAGCCCGAAGACTATGGAGTAGTTATTCAAAGATGTGTAAGCTATTATAGAAATTTACATGCAACTGCAGCTCTTGAAGGATTAGGAGTTAAGGTAATCAATTGTTTAAACACAGGAGTTTTTGCAGGAAATAAATTATTTACACATATGTTACTAAAGAAATTTGGAGTTCCAACACCAGATGCCACAGTAGCATTTTCTAAGGATGCAGCGTTAGAAGCATTAGAAACTAACGGATATCCAAAAGTAATAAAACCAACAGTAGGTAGTTGGGGAAGATTAATTTCAAAATTAAATGATAAAGAATCAGCTGAAGGAATAATTGAAAGTAGAGAAACAATGTATCCAATTTATCAAATTCATTACTTGGAAGAATTTGTCAAAAGACCGCCACGAGACATCAGAGCAATTATGGTAGGAGATAAAATAGTTGCAGCCATATACAGAAATTCAGAACATTGGAAAACAAACATGGCATTAGGCGGAACTGCTGAACCGTGCAAAGTAACGCAGGAAATGGAAGAAATGTGCATTAAAGCAAAAAATGCAGTTCAAGGAGACATTGTGGGGGTAGATTTAATGGAAAGTGAAGAAAAAGGGCTTGTCGTTCATGAAGTTAACAATACAACAGAGTACAAAAATACTGTAAGAGTATGCGATGTAGACATACCATCTCTAATGCTAGATTATGCACTAAAAGTAGAAAGATAAAATTGGACAATCATTTCACAGTAACCCCAAAGTTTGCAACAAAGATGTTAGAAAAAGCACTTCAATTGTACACACCGTCACTTAGTGAAAAACCAATGGCAGAATTTTTAGCTGATAAGTGTGATGATTTGGGATTTGAAGATATACAAATTGACGAAGTAGGAAACGTCATTGCAAAAAAAGGAACAGGATCACCACGAATAATGTTATGCGGTCATATGGATGTGGTTCCAGGAAAAGTAAAAGTCAGAACAGAAGGTGATTCACTATATGGTCGCGGGGCATCAGATGCAAAAGCACCATTAATGGCAATGTTATTTGCTGCAGCATCAATTGAAAAAAATCAAGGAACAGTAATTTTTGTAGGGGCGGTGGATGAAGAAGGGAATGCCATAGGGATTAAAAATATCGTAAAAAAAGAAATGAACATCGACTATGCAGTGTTCGGAGAACCAAGTGGGATTAAACAAGTAACAATTGCATACAAAGGTAGATTAGCAATTAATCTAAAAATTAGCGTTCCAGATAGCTCACATGCAAGTGCACCGTGGCTTTCAAAAAATGCAATTGAAGAATCAATAATATTCGTAAAAGAGTTAAAAGAAAAATTGGAAGCAGACCAAGATGGAAAAACTAAATCAATGTTGTTAACGGCAACCATTACTGAAATCAAGGGCGGGACAAGTCACAACATAACACCAAAAGAGTGTGAAACTCTTTTTGACATAAGAATTCCAGTAGATATGAATTGTAAAACAATTGAACAGAAAATTGCAACTTTAGTTAAAGAAATATCTCAAAATAGAGAAGTCGAAGCATTTTATTCAATTTTAGATGAAACTGAGCCATTTGAAGCACCACATAATTCAGCATTAGTTAGAGCATTCACACTAGGAATAATACAAGTAGTAAAATCCAGACCAACTTTAGTTAGAAAAACAGGTACAGGAGACATGAATGTTTTAGGTAGTCAATGGAAAATTCCAGTTGTAACGTATGGTCCGGGGGATCCGCACGAAGCCCACACAATAGATGAAAAGGTTTCAATTGAGGAGTATCTAAAAGGTATAGAAATTCTTAAAGCAACTTTACAGCATTTAAAAAGACTTCATGATAAAAAAAGACAATAATGTTATCGTTTGTAGGTCTGGGAATTTCAGGATTTGAATCCATTCCAGTTGAAGGATTAGAAATAATATCAAATGCAGATATCGTATATCTTGAACAATTTACCAGTCCCATTGGAAAATCAGATGTATGCAAAATTGAAAATGCAATAAAAGGAGAACTCATACATGCAAAAAGATGGCTAGTGGAAGACGGTAAGGAAATTTTAGAAAAGTCAAAAGGAAAAAATGTGGTTTTACTAGCGTATGGTGATCCGTATATTGCAACGACACATATCGAACTACGAGCAAGGGCAATTGAATTAAAAATAAAAACACGCTCCATACACGCATCATCATCACTGACATCTATGATAGGAGAATGCGGTTTACATTTTTACAAAGTTGGAAAAATTGCAACCATAATGAGTGAAATGAAATCACTCACATATCCATACTATGTAATTTATAAAAACATCGTAGAAGATAATCACACAGTATTATTATTAGAATATAATCAAAACAAAGATTTCTTCTTAGATCCTAAAGACGCACTAAAAGGATTACTGGAAACGGAAGAAGGACAAGGAAGAAAAGTCCTCACAGAATCAAGTTATGTCATAGTTGCTTCAAGAATTGGTTTTAAAGATCAGTCAATAGTTTCAGGTAAAATATCCAGTCTAGCAAAAATAGATTTTGGAAAACCTCCCCACACAGTAATTATTCCTGGAAGATTACATTTTACAGAATCAGATGCGCTCAAATTATTTGGTCAGTGTCTAGATGAACCATTTGACAATTCTGAAAAAACAGAAAAAATTTCAAAACAAATGATGAAAAAATATGTTCCAATGGTAAGAGAAGCTCTAGAAGAAATCATACCACTTTATAAAAATCAAAAAGAATTTGAAGTGATTTTAGAGAATGCAGAATTATACATTGAGCAGGCAGAGATATTCCTAGACGAAGGTCGAGATGAAAATGCAATTTTGAGCATAGGGTACGCAGACGGTCTAGTTGACGCGTTAAGATTGGCAAAAGGCCTTGAATTTAAAATGTGAAATTATCAATAAATTAAAGAATAGGTCAAAAGGTACAAAGAATATTGGAATTAATTGAAAAAACAATTCTCTCGACAATGTATGTGTGTCAAATTAATGAAAATAACCCTACAGACATAATTAAGAAAAAATGTATGTTGCCAGATAATCAATTTAATGATAAAATTGAAGAATTAATTGAAAAAAATATGGTTAATGAAGATAAAATCACACTTACAGAAATGGGAAGGGATTCATTACGCATAGTATTAGCAGGAGGTGTTTTCGACATTATTCATCCAGGGCACATTCACACATTAAATGCTGCAAAATTACTAGGGGATGTTTTAGTGGTGGTTGTGGCAACTGACAATACGGCAGTTAAAATGAAAAAAAGAACTCCAATACACAGTCAAGAGCAAAGACAAGAATTAGTTAACTCCTTAGAAGTTGTGGATCTTTGTTTGATTGGACAAGAAAACGATATTTTTAAAACAGTAAATCACGTGAAGCCACAAATCATCGCATTAGGATATGATCAAATTCATCAAGAGAGATACATCACAGAGGGGTGTAAAAAAATTGAATTAAATGCAAGGGTTGCCAGACTACAATCTCCAATGCCAGAAAGTTCTAGTTCTAAAATCGAAAAAGAGTACGGAGAATCAATCCATGGAATCTAAGAATTAATTTCAATTTTAATTGAAACTTTGGAACCATCTTTGAATTTACTATTTTTACGTAAACATACTTTTGAGATTAATTCAATTACAGAGTCATCATGATGAGTACGCTCAAGTACGATTAACTTACAATCAATTGTATTATTTAATTTGGCTGAAAAACATTTTACCCAACCATATGTTCTCTTACCATCAGAAAAGCTTTTAATTTTAATTCCATCTAGAGTTTCAAATTGTTTAATTGATTCTTGATGAATTTTTTGATCCAATCTAACATTAAAGGTTCCAGGAAACGGAACGTAACCAATTTTAGATTTGAATTGTTTGCTATAACCTTTCAACCCCATATAGTATGCACCCTCACCCATTCCCGAAATTAAAGTACCCTTAAGATCAACATGAGAGGGCGAAGAATCTAAGCTTTTTTGCAAAGTAGAAGATAATTTTACTATCTCAGAAAAACCCTTACTGGTAATTTTTACTGAAATTTTTCTTCCGCTAATTATTCGTGTAATGAATTTATTTTGTTCTAGTTCAAGCAAATGTTTAGATGCTGCTTGTTGTGATTTGTGAATATTTTTTCCTAAAGAAGAACTTGTAAGAGTGACATAGTTGTATTTTGCTCCTTTAGATAATAGATAAGAGAGAGTTAAGAGGTGCTGAATTTTTAGTTCAGTCATCTAAAGTCCTAAGAAACGCCTAAGTCAGCGAATGTTTTTAGGGTCATGCCGTCAGAATTAGACAGTTTTGCAACTCGGTGTCCAACTACGCATTCAATTCCAGCATTCTTTGCACCTTCCAAAAGTCTCTTTGTGATGATACCATCCAATAAAAGATACTTGATACCAGATTGTGAGGACAGTTTGCTAACAACTTCACTTATTGGAACTTTGAAAATTTCATTTTGATCACCATCCAAGGCAACAGCTTCAAGAGTTTCATTCAGGGTTGGAAAAACTTTGGATGCAACTTCTGAAATAGATTTATCATCTGCACTTGCAAGTTTTGGTGCAGGTTTACCGTTTTTAATTTCATCGACAATAGGTCTTAAAATTTCATCAAGTCTTTGAGGAGTTAGCTCTTCTACTTCGACACCTTCGTCTGCTTGTAATTCATAATCAAGTGTGACAACAGATTTGAGTTCCTTAAGAATAAATCCGCCAGCTCTGTCCCCATCAATAAAAGCAACAACAGTATCTTTTTCAGCGCATAATTCTTTAATGGATTCATCAATTTTTGCACCTTCAATTGCAAGAACATTGTCATATCCAGCTCGTAATAGATTAATTACATCAGCTCGGCCTTCAACAAGAATTATCCATTTGGAATCAAATGCACCAGAACTACAAGTTAATTTTGACGGACCGTATGTAGAAAGTTTACCAGAATCACCCTGATGTACATCGTTTAACATATTTTCACCTTCACTAACAGTTTTGGTTGCCCATTTTTGCTTAATTTCTTTTGCACGTTTTACAATATCATCTTTCTTTGCAGCTCTTACATCATCAATGGTATCTAAAGTAAACTTGCAATCAAACGGACCAACTTTATCTATACTTTCAATACCTGCTGCAATTAATGCGCATGTGTCAATGTCAGTACTCATTGGAATTAATGCAGTACCAGCAGTAGTGTTAGAAGTAGATTTACTAACGACTTCAATACGACCTACTTTTGAAACTCGTTGTAGTTCATTCAGATTCATTTCCGGACCCAAGAGTCCTTCCGTTTGTCCAAATATGGCACCGATTATATCGGCTCGTTCAACGAGTCCATCTACTTCATATGAAAGTTTTACGTGGTACTTGACAATACCTGTTTGAGGCATAAATTATTGATCTCCTTTATCATTATAAATGAAATTCCAATTTACGATATATGAGGGTATCGCAAAATAATGACTAAATTTTAAAAATAGCAAATGCTAAACAGAATAAAAATAAAAATGAAATTACTGATTTATTCAGTACTAAATGAGTGACCACATGAACAGGATTTTGTAACGTTTGGATTGTTAATTTTAAATCCAGATCCCATTAGGCTTTCAATATAGTCAACGTTTGCACCTTGTAAATGATCAACACTGTAGCTATCAACTAAGAGTTTCACTCCATTTTCTGTAAGAACTAAATCATCTTCTTCTGGTGCTTTTTCAAAGCCCATTCCATAAGATAGTCCAGAACAACCTCCACCTTGAACATATACTCGTAAGTATTCAGGGGATTCGGCTTCTTCTTTCATGAATTCATGAATTTTCTCAGCTGCTTTTGCAGT